>Ga0310691_10002412_pt1 | contig 24981 bp, 34 predicted proteins | sample 176DNAGHGlowgp2_FD_203887 | JGI IMG/M metagenome (GOLD analysis project Ga0310691, IMG submission 203887) | Sheep rumen microbial communities from Palmerston North, Manawatu-Wanganui, New Zealand - 1766 DNA GHGlow gp2 (v2) (version 2) | ecosystem: Host-associated > Mammals > Digestive system >...
ACTTTTGATTTTGAAGTAAAACCAAAATAAAATACTAATTTTATATAGAAAGAAGGAACGGGACTTTCTTTCAAGAATTTCTATCCCGGACAATAAGGTTGCAATATATGATGAATATAGACCAAATCAATGAATACCTAGAACAAAAGCATTCATTGGAAAACCAAAATGCTGAAACTGTTGAGGCTAAAACAGAAGAAGCTGAGGTGCAAGAAACCAATACGGTTGAGGCTTCCCAAGAAAATACTAACAATACCGGTTCAAATGTTGAAAATAAGGAAGAAGTTGATACAAAGCCAGTAGAAACCACACCTGAAGATAAAACAGATGAAAGTAAGGAAAGTAAGCCAGCTCCTAAAAAAGAATATACAAAACAGGAAAAAATTGACTATGCTTTCCAAAAAGAAAAAGCCAAACGTAAAAAGCTTGAGGCTAGAATCAAAGAACTAGAGGAAGAAAACAAAAAATATAAGGGACTAAAGCTAGAAGACTTCAAAAATTCTCAGGAAGAATACACAAAATATCTAGTTGAACAACAAGTTCGTGATTATGAAAAGAAAAGACTAGAAAGTGAATATACACAATCAAAGAATTTTGAAGCAGAGCAAATCAATAAATCCCGTATAGAAAAATGTTTTCCTGATAAAGCTGAACAAGAAAAATACAACGATCTGGTAAAACATAATGGTGCAGATTTTGTAAAGATTCTTGATGAAGCAGATCCTGAACAAGTAGTTCTTGGTTTCCTAGACGATAGTGATGTTTCACCTTTGCTTATTCGCATTATGATGACTAACAAAGAATATCGTGATGAAGTTCTTTCTAAATCATCACCTTATGGTAAACAAAGAGCAATGGAACGCTTGGAAGAAAAGGTTTTGTGGGCAAAAAAACAAATAGAAAATAGAAAAAATAAACCGGTTGAATCTAAACCTGTTGAAACTAAACCTTCTATTCCTGTTGTTGGTTCTGTCACAAAATCTGAAAACACAAACGGTACTGTAGTAAAAGATTATAATTCTGTTCTACAGCAACTCAATCGTCAAAAACACATATAATTGGACTATTGTCCGAAGGAAAATAAAATATGCCTAATACAATCAAGACTAACAGCCTTACCGAATTGGTAGCTATCCGCGCAGCTGAATCTGCTTCTTATCTCACAGTTGGTTCCAAGAAATACTTCAAGGACCAGTTGGTTGGTAAGAGAAATGGTCAAACCTATAAGTTCGTAATTCGTGATACTGGTGCTGCAGTAAATTCTCTCGCAGCTAACTTACAATCTGACAAAATCACAGTTACTGAAAGAGAAGTTGCTTTCACCTTGGACCCTTGGCACGTATTGGTTGAAACCAATGCTATTGAAAAAATCACAGATGTTGATTGGGATCCTGAAATCGCTGAACCAAATGGTCAGAAACTAATCAATGCTTGTGTAAAGAAAGTTATGAATAGTGACCTTGGTAAAGCTGGTACTGCTTTCATTGGTTCTGGTTTCGCTCCAATGGCTCGTGCTGCTGCTCACTTGAAGAGCATCACTAACGAAGAATTGTTTGGTTTCTGCGACCCTAACGTAGAAGCTATCTTGACTTCTAATGGTCAGGCTTTCACACCTGTTGATGCTCCAGCTCTCTATTCTAAGGGCTTACTTGGTAAGTTCCATGGTGTAGAATATCGTGCACAGCGCTTCTTCCCATCTGTCGTAATCTCTACTGGTTCCGAATTTGATAATGGTGCTGTAACCGTTACTTCTTACACTACTGGTACTGCTTATGATACTATCGTTCTTGGTGCTACAACCTTGACTTCTTCAATCAAGAAAGGTACACCAATCTTCTTGGAAGGTGTATATGCTTGTGATACTGTTGGTGACCCAACTGCAAACGAACACGCTTTCATCGTTCTTGAAGATGCTACTGCTTCTAGTAATGCTATCACTTTGAAAGTTGGTAAAGTTGATATGACCAACTCTACACGTGATATTGCTAAGGCAGACGGTTCTGACTGGACCGCAGCTACTCTCGCTGGTTTGAAAGTTGCTGTACCAGATGATGGTAAGTATTTCATGGGTATCGTCCGTGCTAATGGTGCTATGGAATTTGAAACTCTTGATAAACTTGATGCTGCTGGTGCTGACTACGAAAAGCAGACCGTAAATGGTTTGTCTGTTCACCAGAACCGTCTTGTAGATATGGAAAAGATGACTAACTATACTCGTTGGGATATCGTAACACTAGCTGGTGTAGTTGATGGCCGTGCCGTCTCTGTATTCTATATCAAGTAATAGAAAATTCAACTCCAAAACAAAAAAGATAAGGTTCAAAAAACCTTATCTTTTTTTATTTAGGAGATATCAAATATGCTTTTATATTAGTATTTATATACCTTACATTCTCTAACTGCATATGGATGTCCAACTAAATCAAAATCACATTCACATTTATTTCCATCAAAATCTAATCCACAATATGGTTCATTATCTACACAGTATTCTTTATATGTTTCACAATACATTGAATCCATCTCAAATGGATCAGTTGTAGAACTATTACACCCAGATAACATAAATGCTAAAATAATATATCCAATAAACCCAATAACATCTTTTTTCATCTTTGCCTCCTTTGTTCCTCTTCTATTACTTTTTTATAATGGTCATATAGCAATCCATCAATCAAGCTAATTATGAACCATACTGCCACAACAGCAATTGGTCCGAAAAACATGGTGCAACCAACAATCATTGCAACAGTTGTAAGACCAAAACACATGTCAAGAACACATGAAATGCCGAAAGCGGCAGCTAACCATATACCAGTCAATAACCTAGCTTTATCATCATCAGTCCAACGTGATTTTCTGGTAATCATATAATCTTTTATTATCTTTTTCAATTTTTTCATAATTTATATCTCCTATATTTTTTATTTTTATATTTATAATATAATAGTTTTTATTTTCTTTGTCAATATGTTATACTATATTTATTATCATAATTTTTCCTGTATAAAATCTGGTCATGGCAGGGTTATGGAATATGTTGACGTTGAAGTGGTCATAAGTGACGTGTCTGCTCGTTGTTTGCGTGAACTATACATTTGGTATAATCACTACAAAACTGGGTTTGTACGTCAAAGCACGTAGAATACACTTTATTATAAGAAAAACACAGTTCTAAATCAGACGAAAACTTCAAGAAAAATGAAAAAATGGTTGACAATTATTATAAATATATTATATTTGTATATGTAATACACAAAAGGGTAAGAATTTAGAAAATAAAAATTATACATATAGTATAGAAAACAATAAAATCTACCTCTATCACTGGCCAGTGGGGATGGTAGATAAAAGAAAACCATCTTAGTGATAGAGGTAGATATATGAAAAAATTTACAAAAAATCTTTTTACAAATCAATACAATCTAGAAGAAACCTTTACGACTTCTTTACCATATAGTTTAGGTTCTGCTTTAGTTTTAGCTAATCGCTTCTCACATAGTTCAAATTTTCTCAATTATTGTAGATGTACTAATATAGAAGAAAATAATAATAATAATAATATATCTTCTAATAATAGTACATCTACAATAATTGAGAAAAAATATACTATGCTAAAGAATGTAGCAGAAGAAAAGGGAATGATTGATGTTCATCTTTTCGCTTGGAAACTAAAAAGAAAACCTTCCACAGTTCAAGGATGGTATAAAATTATTACAAATTTTGCTTTTAGTTCTATTTTGAACCATTTTTATGTAAATGATTTGATTGATTTTGAAACTGTAAAATATGAAATTGAATTTGCAGATGTAAAGAAAACTGTTGAAACTGTATTGAAAACTATGGGTTGTGAAAATAAAAACGAAGTTTTGACCTATTTTTCAAAAGAATTTTCACCATATTTTGAAGAAGTTGTTGAAAGTATCAAGAATGATAGATATGACCTAAACAAAGTTCGTAGTTGGTTTTCTAATGTAAAGAATAGTGATGGTGAAATGTTCTTGGTAAATAATGAAAATATAGATTATAGTGATGAAGAAGTTGACCATCAAAGATTTGAACTTGATATACATGTATATGGTCAAAAGAGAGAGCAAGCTTGGAAAACTATAACAGATAAGATTTGTGGCGAATACTGCTTGTATTTTCCAAATAAAATCAAGAAAATGCTCAAAAAATGGTATAATAATAAAGAAATGAAATCCAAAGATAAGAAATATCAGCTTGAACAATGGATTGGAAAATGGTTTGATGTAGAAGCAAATTGGACTAAAATACAAAAAAACATCTTCAAAATTGAAGATGAAAGTGAAGAATCAGCATTCAAATGTAGTCTTATGATTGGACAATGGATTCATGATTATATGGAACCACAAATGCCAACAATGTCTGGTTGGGTAAATAAAGAATCAGTATCAAACAAAAATGTAGACCTATTTGACACTATAGTTGAAGAAGCTATAAAAGAAACTGAAAATGTTTATGAAAACCCAGGATACTATGTAAAAGAAACTTATGAAGAAGCTCAAAAAGCTCTTGAAGAAAAGAGAAATAATGAATGGAAAGATATAGTAACCCCAGATTCTAATGATCCTGATTTTTGGTCTAAACTATAAATATAATAAACAATAAATTTATAGGAGATTATATGAATACACCAAAATGGATTTATAATATAGAAAAATCATATAAAAACTGTGAAAATGCTATAAAAAGAATAAACACTGTTTTAGAAACAAAAGAACTAACAGAAGAAAATAGAAAAGAACTTGAAATGAAAAGAGAGGCAGTTATAAACACCATGAATAAACTTTCATTGAAACTAAAGAAAGCTAAAATAGATTCAGAAATATGGTATCTAAATAAAGACTTTGAAGAAAATCCTTTTATAACATGTATGAAATCTTGGGAAGATGATACTGAAGATTATTCTCAAAAAGTTAGAGAATTTTTGGCAAAATAAACCTCACATAGCACACTTGAAATATAGTGTGCTTTTTCTTTTATAAATACAATGTGCATTTGATTACCAATGACCTACAATAATTGCACAAAGACTTTCCCTGAACAAACGATGGGAAAGTTTTTTTTTGTTATACATACTTTATGGAGGTATGATTATGAACAAACCTTTGTGGCTTATAAAAATTGAAAATAGTCTAATGAATGTAAAAAGATATAAAGAAACTATATTAGAATTGCTAGAACATAGAGAAGATTTTTCAAAAGAACTTCAAGAAAGTTTTGAATCTAATTTGGAGAAATTATATAAAGAAGAAATCAAATTTGAAAAAGATTATAAAGAAGCACAGATGAAATATAAACTATGGATAATAGAACAAGAATTTTCAGATACACCTGAAAAAGAAACTACACCTGACGAACTTTTGGAAGAAATAAATAGATTGGAGAATCAAAAATGAATGAAGAAAAGTTTGAGCTTGAATATAAGATTTTTATATTGAAACTAAAACTTGGAAAAGCTGAAGAAATAAATAATGATAAAGAAATAAATGAACTAATAAAAGAAATAAAAGAACTTGAAATAGAACAAAAATTGAAAGCTATAGAAGAGGATTTCTAATGATTTTATTTGATTTGAATGATGGATACTATTATAAAGGTTCACGAATATATGTTGAAATAACCGAAACAACTTTTTCAGATGTATATAAAATGGGAAAATGTATAAGAATTGATTTGAGTTGTAAAGATGAGGAAGGAAAAGAATTGAATCATTGTAATGTAGTATATGAACAAGGCTCAGTAAATGATAGAGAAGAAATAAATCTTATGAATATAAAGAAACTTATAAGATATAGTAAAATATATACAAAAGAACAACTAATGGAACAAAAATTGAAAGATATAGAAGAAGACTTCAAATAATACATATCATAAAGAGAGGTGAAAATGCTTACATATAACAAACATCTTGATACAGAAAAAGAAATTTTAGAAAATATAGCACAATACATTATAAATGAAAAAATCTATAAAAAGATAGCAATAACTGAAGAACTATGGTATATAAATCTAACAGCTAAAAAACTTCATAAATCACCACTTACTATTTTGAAAAATATTGGAAGAATACTAAATGAAAAGTTAGGAAAAGAATATGGTAAAACACAACTAAAACTTAGAAAAGAATTGGAAAAAGAAAATGAAAATGATAAATATGAAGAATGGATGAGAAAATGGGGAGCAAAATAATATGTTACCACAATCTCTAAAATTGAAAATTGCTAGATGTAGAAACCTAAATGCTAATAAATGGTAAAGAAATGAGAATAGACTGCTTTATTTGTAATCCACCTTTTGGTAACAAAAAAAATTCACAATTAGGAAAACAAATAATAAAAAATCTAACAGTATATAAAACTGTTGTGATTTGCGGTCCTTCTACTATAGTACAATATGGTCTTACTTTTATATCTTCTTTTGAAAACTGTGATTTTCCAAATATAGACTATGGTACTGGTATTTTCACAATGAATTTGGGTGAGTGTTTATATAAAAATCATTATATAATAAAAACCCAAAATAAATCAAACTTCTTTATAAAAGTTTTTGGGATTCATAATAAAGTTTTTGAGCATCTTATGATAAGAACAGGTGGAAAGACTGCTGATGAAAATAAATTTTTCTTGGATATAGACCAAGAACAGTTCATAAAAATAAATGAAATACTAAAGTTAGAAGAACAAAACTATAGTGAATGGTTGAAAATGTATAGTAAAATAATGAAAACACCACAATGGATATATGCAGATATACTATATAAATATGGATATACAAATTTAGTGGAGAGAAAGAAATGATTTTAGATAATACACATCTTGATACAGATACCAGAAAGAAAACCGGGTCAATCTTTACACCACTTGACATTGTTGAGAAAATGATGGCAAAGGTTGAAGATGAAGTATGGAGTGACCCAACAAAGACTTTTTGTGACCCAACTTGTGGTGTAGGAAACATCATTATCCCAATGCTTGACAATCGTGTAAAACATGGTATAGACCCAACAGTTGCTTTGAAAACAATGTATGGTAATGAGCTTTTGAAAGAATCTTACGATATACTTATGGAAAACTTACAAGAATGGGCAGATAAACATAATGTAACAGATACAAGTTGGAAAGAAAACTTCTATAACCTAGATTTCTTTGATTTCATCAAGTTGGTTGATGACCCAGAAAAAGCACCATTGGAGGATTTTTTTGAATGAGAATAGACTGCTTTATAATGAATCCACCATATAATAGTGGTGAAGGTGGTGCTGTTCGTAAGAAATCCATTCGTGGTGGTAATACAAAACTTTGTTCAAATATAATGAAATCACTTGATAAACATAGAGTGGTTTGTATATCCAACTATGCTGGCACTTCTTCAGTTTTGACTAAAATCACCAATATAGAAAAACGAAAGTTTCCTGGAATTTGTTGCTATACTTTTATATGGACTATGAATGATAATAAACCAGTTTTGTTTCCACAAATACATCGTCTAAAACTTATAAAGAAGTCTGACTACTTCTTTTTGAAAATGGGAAATTGTACAGTTTATCAACTAAGAAAGACAAATAAAAGTGTACAAAATAGAAAATATATGGATGTAATAGACGATACTGAAATGGAAGAAATAAATAAGTTTATAAGAGATAACTGGGAACCATATAAAGTTTTTGTTCCTTGTATGACTTGGAGACTTTGGATAATCGCAAACATATTATACAATAGCAAATGGAGAGATAGGTTTGTAAAATGCTAGGCTGGATTTTAGCAATAAGTTGTATATTTGGAACTATACTAAACTGTAAGAAAATCAAATGGTGCTTTCTTATATGGTTTGTTTGTAATATAGCTTGGTTTATTTTGGACTTTTATACACAACAATATGGACGATGCGTTTTAGACACAGTTCAAACTATAACTGCCATTTGGGGTTTTATAGAATGGAGTAAAAATGAAAATTGATTGCTTTATAATGAACCCACCATACGATAATAAATCCGATGGTTTATGCCAAAAAATAGATATGGCATTGAAAAAATTAGAAATCAATAATTGGATAACTATACACCCAATATACAGAACAACAACATATAAAACTGCTGAATTTGTTGAAAACCCTTTCAAAGACTACAATAGTAAATCACCAAATTTGTTTATTATGGATATGAAGGGAAATATAAACGAATATATGAGCTTGAAAAAAGCTTGGTTTTGGCAACCAAAAAGTGGATATAATCTATATGCTCGTTGGAATTATAACTTTTGTATAATACCTGATGAAAAAATGAAATTTTCTGGTGGTGGAAGATATACAGTTTCAAAAGATTTTCCACAAGACTTTCTTGAATGGTTACAAACAAATGAAACAGCACAATTCTTTAGAAAAACATTTTTTCATATAAATCCAAAAACATCATGTGTAAACAAATTATGGGAGATATACAATGAGACTAGACATAGTAATAGCTAACCCACCTTTTGGTTCATATCTAAATCCAAACTTTCATAATAAAATTATGAATGAAATAAAACCAAAAGTTTCTCATTGTATAGCAGTAATGCCACTTACTTCAAAAGTAAGATATAAAACAGCTGAATATGTGGGAAACCCTTTTGGTATAGCATGGTCTAATATATTTGTTTTTGACTTGAAAGGTGATAAAAATGAATACTATAGTTTTGATAATGCACCTTTCTTTTCGGAAACCAAAACTGGTTTAGCTATAAAAATGAATGGAAAAGATTTAGGTTTGGGTAGTTTTGCTAATGAAAGAAATAGTATAATACTATCTAAAAAACAAGAAGCACAAGAATTTTGTGATTGGGTAAATGAAAGAAATAATGAACTTTCTTTGATATTTTTCAAAACTGTAACCCGTAGACCAAGTAGACCTTTTTTGAATAAATTATATGAGGTGTATAATGAAAATAGATAACTTTATTTGTAATCCGCCTTGGGATATTCATTTGAAAATCATTGAAAAGGTTTTGACTTATGCTGACAATGTTGTAAACATAAGTCCTATTCGTTGGTTACAAGACCCGTTAGCAACATATAAGAAAAACAGTGATTATAAAAAATTTGAAAATACGATTTCAAAAAGAATCAAAGATATTGAAATAATTGACTCTGCTGAAATTGATAAAATGTTTGGTATTCAGTACAACACCACTGTTGCTGTATATAAATTTGATAAGAACGGTGGATATGATTATACTGCTTTATTAGATGGCAAATCAAAAAATTATAGAAAAATTTATAAATCAGTAATGAAAAAATCTTCTGCCTGTCCTGAACTCAAACTCTATAAAGATTCAAAGAAAAAGAATTTTGTTCCTGTGTGTTTGTTGTCTGGTCATATTGACGCCTTGAATTCAGGACCAACATTTTCAAGAGATAGATATAGATATTTTGTTGATAATAAATGTGTAAATCCTGATAGAAAAGATGTACATGGATTGACTCCTGAAAAAGCAAAATCTTACAATTTGAAAACATTTGACACTGTAAATGTTGCTGAATTTGATACTGCAGACGAATGTGCTAATTTCTATGATTATATAACTTCTCCTTTTTTCGTTTATATGTGTAAATGTCATTCTATGAATGGTGCTGTAACCCCTAAGTATTTGCCCTTTATGGAAGATTATAAAACAAAAAGAACGAATGACGAAATTTTTGATTATTTCAATGTTTCAGATAAAAATAAAAAATTTATTTATCAGGAATTGAAAAGGTTACAAAAAAAAGATTGATTGCTATATTAGGGGTCAAAATCTGAAAAATAAAAGTTATATATACAATATATAACAAAATATAGGAGATAGCCATGAATATAAAAATTGAACGACATGATAGAAGTTTGAATGAGAATGAAAAGATAGAGTTTCGTAAATCTGAAACTTGGAGAAACTGGAGAGAAACTGTTGCTGAATCCCAAGATAGAAGGGATTTTGTGACCGGAGAACCACTAAAAGATAACTGGAACTGCCATCATCTTTGCTTGAAAAGCAATGAATATACTATTTTGGAACCAAACAGATTTGTAGCAGTAAATGAAAAAACCCATAAACAAATACATGAATATTATAAACTTGGTTGGAGAAAAAATGTAAGTAATGATAATCCATATTATAAAGTTTTGGATATAATGGACAAATTCAATGATGATACAGAAATCGTTTTATTTGAAAATCGTATAGAATATAGACTTATAAATTCACAAGACAAAGACCTAAATACAAGATTGGCAAGAACATATAAACTACCAATAAAGACTGATTCAAATATGATTATATGGAGAAGATGGAATCTGGATAATTATGGATATAGACTATATCCACAAGATACAAAAGAATGGATATACTACTTATGTAAAATAAATAATAAGAAAAACAAAGATTTTTTGAGATTGATTTTGGAACTTAGACATGCAGGATTATACAGTTCATATAAGAATTTTAGAAATAATCCAACTGCTTCAAGAACTGCAAAAAATGAATGCAGAATAGAACTTGAAAATACAACTAAATTTATAAAAATGTTAGATGAATAATTTTTATAGGAGGATATATGAATGAAGATATCAAAGAAATCAAAGAGATTTTGAAACTAATGGAAAGATATATACAGATTCTTCAAGAACTTGTAAATAAAGAAGATGTAATGGATGAAACAACAATTCTACAATATAAGGATAAATAATATGAAAACCGTAGTAATATACACAACAAACAAAACTAGTTATGCTATTGAGAAAGATTTATATGAAAAAAAGAAGGGACACTTACACACTTTTGAGATTGATGTTCCTGACGATTTTATAATCTCAAAAACAGGAAAGAAAATGAAACTAAAAGACTATATAGAAACAGTTGACGATGTACAGGAATGGATAAAAAAAGAACTTGAAAAGATTATAAAATAAAGGTATATATGGCATATTCACAAAAAGATAAAACAAAGTTCAGAAAAAGTAAAAAATGGCTAAACTTTCGTAAAGAAATGAAAGAGAAACAAAAAGTAGACTATATAACAGGTAAAAAACTTTCAGCTACCATGAACTTACACCACATGGATTTGAACGAAGAAAACTATGAAAAACTGATAAAATCCCATTTTATTTGTTTGAATCATACTTCACATTCTGTAATTCACTTCTTTTTCGGCGCTGGTAAGGTACGAAAAGATTGGCGAAAAATGATAAGACAAACTATAAAAATCTTACAAATAATGGAAAAAATAAATAAAGCTAGTGAAAACTAGCTTTTTTTATATAACTAATTTTATATAGCAAATAACAAAAAATAGGAGATTTTTATGGAAAAATTGGTTGAAATTCTTGATATACTTGATAAAAAATATCACTTCACAGACGAAGAAGTTGAACAAATAAATGAGGCTCTTTATGGAGAAGATGACGAAGAAATGTATAGAGATGACTACGAAGGAGAAGAATTTGACGAAGAATAGTGAAAAACTTCTTTTGGAAATTCTTGAAATTTTGAAAAAACAAAATGAAATCCTTGAAAGCCTTCGTAAAAGACTTGCCCCAACAAGTGATGAAATTTTTGGAAAATAGGAGAATATATGGCAGACAATATATGGTATAAGGATTGGAACAAATCAAAATCAGTAAATGATACTGGTGATGTTCCTTTTTATAGACCACTTGATTTGACACCAGAAGAAAAGGAGCAGGCCTGCAAGAACATTGGTGTAGCCAGCAACGATGCTATTGAACGCCTTGAAGATGAATTTACTGATCTTCGCGGCGATATGGCAACAGTATCAAGTGATGTTGCTTCAGCAGTTATTGATGCTAATTCTGCAGTTTCAGTCGCAAATGCTGCTGTTACAGCTGCTAACGCTGCTCTAGCATCTGTTTCTAGCTATTCAACTGATTTAGCCGCTGTTTCTGCAAAGGCAGATACAAACAGTGCAAACATTGCAGGTATCAGCGCACAGGTACAGACTAATGTAACTGATATAGCTGCTATCTCTGGTAAGAATACTGTTCAGGACAATAAAATTGGAGAATTATCTTCTTCTGTAGCTGGATTGACAAATAGTGCAGTATATCATGAAGCAACAATAAACAATTTGACAACTGCGTGGTCTGCATATAGTGCTGACTTGAGAAATGATTTCAATACATTCTCTGCTACAGAAGATGCTGTGATTACGGCCGCAACTGCTGCTATTCCTGGTCAGGTTTCTGCTGAAGTTTCTGGCCAACTTAGTGGAAAGCAAGATAAACTTACACCAGGTGTGAATATCACCATTTCAAATTCTGGACGAATAGATATCAAAAATCTAGCGTGCTCAGCAACAAACAATAGTGTTGCAATCGGGGACCAGACTAACGCTTACGGAAATTACAGTTTCTCACATGGCAACAGAACCTATGCAAATGTGTATGCACATTCCGAAGGTTCTAGGACGAGTGCAATCGGTGAACAGTCACATTCAGAGGGTGGCAATTCGATTGCAGGCGCCCTCGCTGCGCATGCAGAAGGTGGTTCTACCCGCGCCTATGGCATAAATTCGCACGCAGAAGGCGTGAGAACGTACACTAGTGGAAACGGCGCCCATGCCGAAGGCGAAGAAACATCGGCGACCGGGTCTAGAAGTCATAGCGAAGGATATAAGGCAGTTTCAAATGGTCAGTATTCACATGCAGAAGGTGAGAACACCCGCGCAAATGGTCCTGCATCTCACGCTGAGGGTGAAGCAACAAGTGCTTTAGGTAATTATTCTCACGCTGAAGGTAACGCAACTGTTGCTGCAATTACTGGTGCTCATGCAGAAGGTTCTGAAACTTCAGCAACATCAGCTTATGCTCATGCTGAAGGTAGAGGAAACTTAGCACGTGGGCAAGGTGCACACGCTGAAGGTTATTTGACATCAGCATTAGATGACCAGGCACATAGTGAAGGCGTATCTACTTATGCAGCTGGAAACGGTGCACACGCTGAAGGCTATAGAACTTCTGCTTTCAACGTTAGAAGCCATGCCGAAGGTGTTCAAGTTATTGCTTCAGCTTCATACTCACATGCGGAAGGTTCTACTACTAATTCATTAGGTGTTGCTTCTCATGCGGAAGGTTATGCAACAAGTGCTGTGGGTAACTATTCTCACTCTGAAGGTAACTATACTGTTGCTAATGCTTTCCACTCACATGCAGAAGGTGCAGCTACATCAGCAATGAACCAGTATTCTCATGCTGAAGGCCGTTATACTATTACAGATACTCAGACACAGCACGTAGAAGGTCAATACAATGCTCCTGCTACTGGTGCTCTACATGTAATTGGTAATGGTACTTCTACTGCTAACAGAAGCAATATCGTTGAAACTTATACTGATAGAGTTGTTGTAAATGGTGACTTGATTGCATCTGGTGTAAACATCATTGACCGCAGTAACAAGATAACTTCCAGTTTTGATTTCTTGTCAAATGGTGGAAATCCTATTGCATCAGCACATAGTATAGTAATAGTACCAAATGATGTAAATGATACAAACTTCACAATAACAACAAATACTGCTATAACTGCTGGTTCACCTACTGTTTCTTACTTCAATGATTGCTATTTCTGTGATGTAAGCTCTACTATAGGAAATGATGCACAAAGAGCTGATACTAATATAAGTGCTAATAAACCTTTCATAGTAAAGTCTTTCAATACATCCGGCAATAATGTATTCAATGTATTCACTAATATGAAGACTAATTATAGTATAGAATCATGGGGTAATTTCGGTAAATATGGTGATAGGGATTATGGCTGTTTCAAGAATAGTTATCTTACTTCTATTCCTTCTTCATGGGAAGGATATAATGCATGGGCTGGAGCATCGCATTTAGCAAATGAACAATTTGCTTATACAAAGATTTCAGCCATTCCAACTGATTATAGCAACACCCCAATATTATCCGGTACAGTAAAGAGTGTGTACCAGATGTTTCTATATTGTTCTGAACTTCGTAGTGATGTTGTTCCATTTATGGATTGGGTTCTAAGTGCTATAAATAACGGAACATCGGTATATATTGGACAATGCTTCCGTGGTTGCACAAAAATTCCTAACTATTCAACACTAACCGCAGACCCAACATACTCTGCATTCTTCTAACCTATAGTCCCGGGTATGACTATAAACTGCCCAATACCGGGCTCGCATGTTCCAAGGAGGCGAGAAACCTTTGCAAGGTTTTTGTGGTCAGTCCGATTCTGACCGAGTCCATTACAAGAATCAATCTTCCTGGGTAAAAGAGAAGTAAAACTGCCCGTGTAACATTGACACTGACAATGGGGGTTATAATGACTTTATTTGATTTTGTAAAAGATTTATTCAAAGATGGAACAGAGTTTTTTCTAGCAGAAAAGATAGTAAAAGCTTCTAATGGTATTGCTATAACAAGAGATACAAGAATTTTGAGAGACTGTTCCATAGCTTTGATAACTTGTTCAACACCAGAAGAATGGTATAATACTTGTAGACAACTTTGTCCTGTTGGTACAGTTATAGAAGATTATAATGAAAACTGGGAAAAACTATATAATGATTTATTGCTTTTAGCGAGAGTATCACTAACAAAACAACTTCTTTTGGAAAGAACACAAAAATCTGCCAAAACTTTATTGGATATACTTGAACGCAGAGATTCTTCTCGTTGGGGAAAAGAATCAAAACAAACAACTGTTGATGTAAGCAATGATAAAGACTTGAATGTCAAAATAACAATGGTGGAATAATGGAAGTAGAAATCAAAACGTCAAAGTTTCAAAAAGAATTTTTAGAAAGAAGCGAAGAACCTATTTTGATTTTGACAACTGGTGTAGGTGCAGGTAAATCAAGAGTTGCTGCATTATGGACTATCTTTGAAGCAACAAAATCAAAATGTAGAATAATCGCAGCTGCTCAAAACTATCGTGCTTTGACCGAAGTTCTTTTTCGTGAAATAGAAAATCTTTTATTGAAATTCAATGTAAAATATCACTATACAAAAGGTATAAAATTCACACTACAAAATGGAAGTGAAATTTTTGGTGCAACTGCTCAAAATCCATCTGCGATTTTGGGTTTCACTGATATATCTGCTGCTATCATTGATGAAGCTGCTTATTGTCCAGAAGAATTATATAACTATATAACCGACCGTATGCGTGGTGAAAATATAAAACAAGGAAAAATAAGACTTATTTCTTCACCATCTTCTCAACAAAAATTCAAATGGTTCAAAGATTTATGTAGCAAATATAAAGATAAAGTTATACATGCTACAACCTTTGATAATCCTTTCACTTCTGAAGAATATAAACAAGCTCAAATAGAAAAATATGGTAAAGATACACCACTATATAAACAGCAACTATTGGGTGAGTTTATTGAAGATTCTCTAATAAATCAAATCATAACAATGAATGATTTTCCTTCTGTAATGTATTCTGACGCAATGTCTGATACAGATTATACTTTTGGTATAGACTGTTCAGGTTATGGTGTAGACTATAATGTGATTGTGGTATCAAATAAAAGAAGAATCGTAGAGATAGTTCGTAAACAAGTAGCTGATACTTTTGAAATGACAAATATAGTAAGAGAACTTATAAACAAATATAATCCAAGAAGAATCAATATAGATGCTGGTGGTGGATATGGAAATGGATTATATGATATGCTAAAACTTACTTTCACAAACGAACTGAACCAAGTAAACTTTGGTGGAAAACCCAAAGACCCACTTTTCTCTAATGTTAGAGCCGAAATGTATTTGGAAGCAGTAAAGAAAATAAAAGAAGGTTTCTTTGTAGAAGATAAGGAACTAAAAGAAGAACTAACTATACAACAGTATTTTATCAATAATTCTGGAAAATCTGCTTTGGTTTCAAAAGATGAAATAAAAAAGATACTTGGACACTCACCTGATACTTCTGATGCTTTTGTACTTTCTTTATATAATGTAAATGAAGAAACTGTTATAAATAGTAAAGATGGTCTAAAGATAGCCATGAAATTTGTAGGTATATAATGGGGAGTAAAAAACATGCAGTATAATGAGTATCTTGAAATTTTATCTAAAAATAACTTACATATACACAAAGATGGTGTAATATATAAACACGGTAAAAATAATAAAAACAGACCTATTGCTAATAATGAAGTTTTTCAAGACCTTTCTATAAAAAGACAACAAGGTAATATAACTTATAGGGAAAATGAACTTTTAGGAAACTGTGTAATGACTATTGTAAGAATTTGCCTAAATAATGGTAAATTCAGATATCAAGACGAAAATATAAAAAATGAAATAAAAACAGAAGCATATATGGATATATTCAATGCTATAGATAGTAATCTATATAATCCTTCAAAAGGTAAAGCATATAGTTATTTTTTCCGACTTGCTTATGTTGCTGGTATTCATGTTCTTGAAAGATATAATAAAAAAGCAGAGTTTGACCTAAAACTTATAGAAATATACGAAAAATATATGAATAGCGATGGTGGCAAAGTAATAACCACAACTAATTTTATATAGTAAAGAGGAGAATTTATAATGAGCAGCACTTATCGTTCAATAATTGTTGAATCATGTTCAAGAGCAAATATAGTTCCAAGAAAAAGAGCAGTTCCTTCAGATGTTTTTGAATCTGCTAATAATCTTCTAAAAGGAGTTTTGGAAGAATATTCTAACAGAAATTTTATAACTGCTTATTCAAATGAAGTAAATTTTGTTCCTCAAAACGAATCTTTCCTTGTTGGGGAAGGTCCTGATGTTATAGTTGAAGCTAATAAAATTCAAACACCTAAAGCAATTTTATATAAACTTACTGATAATGATTGGGTACCTATGAACTTTATTGCTTATGACCAGTTTTATTCTGCTGGTTATGGAAACTATGCTGTTTCTTGGCAACCTACTGGTAAAAATCAATATAAATTATATTTCAAACCAATCTTTGTTTCTCAAGGTAGAACTTGTAAACTAATCTATACTTGTGAAATGAGTTATAATGATAATGATGTAATAAATCTTCCTGCCCCTTACATTGAACTTTTGACAAGAGCCCTTGCTTATAAACTTTCTGTGGCTCTTCCTAGAACTGATATAACAAAACAACAGTCTCTTTTGAAAGAACTTACTGACCTTGAAAATATGTTGCAAGCTGCTAATGCTTCTAAATCTATTATAACTAGAGATTCTGGTAATATGGGAAGTCTAATGTCTAACTTTCTTGGTGGTTCTTTTATAACAGGAATCTAATATGGCTAAACATGTAATAACAAATATAGTTGGACAATCTTCTCGCTATGACCTGGCGAAAGTTTCAAACAGTTATACACTAAACATGTATGAAGAAACTGTTGATGGTAATGAATCTTATGTAAATAAAATCCTTAGACCTATAAATGGTTATAAAAAAGTTTGTGATATACCTGGTACTTGTAGAGGTATGTATACTGTTTCTATTGGTTATAATAATAGACCAGTGACCTATACTGTATTTGATGATACACTTTATTTGATAAACAATGAAACTAATCAACCTTTTGCTATTGGTCAAATTCCTAATGGAAGTTCAACTGTACACTTTGCTCAAACAAGTAATCTTTATGGTTTCCATACACACTTGGTTTTAGTTGATGGTATTTCTTGTTATGCAGTTGATACACAAATCAAACCTTCCTTACAAATAGAAGATTTCACACCTATACAACTTCCTTTTAGAGATGAAACAAATAATGTGTATATAAAACCTTCTCATATTGCTTACTTACATGGTTATATTGTAGTAAATGATTCTGATTCTGATTCTTTTTATATAACTTATAAGTTTCCTTTCCAAAGAAATAGTGCAGGTGAAAATGTAAATGATGGAACTGTTGATAAAAATATATTTATGTTTGATTCACCTGAATGGGGTAAAACTGGTCAATCTGAAGAAGCTTACTGGCAACCAGATAAAATAACTTCTATAGTTTCTAATAGTACAAGACTTTTCACTTTTGGTGATACTTCTTTCCAAATGTTTCAGTACACAAATGATTTGAATGTTCCTTTCAATTCACCAGATAGTGCTGCTCAAATGATTGGTCTAAAAGCTGTTGATTCGGTTTGTCAACTTGGTAATATAATTATATGGCTTGGTGCTTCTGATATCGGTAATAATGGTGTATATGTAAATAGAGGCGGTACTGAAGCTGAAAGAGTTTCTACACCCGCAATTGAAAGAGAAATCTCTAAATTTTCTACTATTGCCGATGCAAAAGCACAAATTTGGCAAGCCAATCAACATATCTTTTATGTTTTAGACTTTCCTACTGCTAATAAAACTTATTGCTATGACCTAACAGAAAAATCTTGGACTGAAAGAGCTTCACTTGATAATCAAAACTTATTGAAAAGTTGGCGTTATAGTAATGCTACACTAAACCCAAATGGTAATGTTTGGCAAACAGCCGAAGGATGTATTGTTGAACAAACTGAAGAAAAGTGGAACGAACATGACAATAATCCTATTTTGAGACTTCGTAGAGGTGGAGTTATATATTCTGACCAATCTCATTTTATTATAAACAATATAGAAGTTTCTACAAATAATGGTCAATATAGTTCAGATTTTTATAGTAATGGTGCTCAAATGATGATGCGTTATACTGCTGATGGTAGCGACTGGACTGATTTGGAAACTGTTGATATTGGATATACTGGAAATTATGACTATGATTGTATTTTCTATAACTTTGGAATGGCAAAAGTTTTCACTATTGAACTTTCTTGTAGTGATAATGTTCCTTTTGCTTTGTACAGTATAAAAATAAATGTAGATACAATGGCTTTTTAGGAGAAAAATATGGAAATAACTACACCTTTCACAAATCATAATGATCTGGCAGAAGCAATTCGTGGCTACTGGGGCAAGGATATAGGAAAAGATTTTTCTATTGTATATTTTGGTCAAGCAGTAATTGGTATTGCTGCTAGTACTGAAATTTTAGATAAAGAATGTAAATGTAATCATTATCCTTGGATAAAGATTGGGGATAAAACATATTTAGCGATTTTGAAATAAGGAGAAACAAATTATGGCAACCGGAGAAATTATAGGTGGACTTGCTGGTGGAATGTTTGATACAGCGATGAACTATATTCAGAGCGAAAAGAACAGGAAAGAAGCCAAAAGAGCAGCACAGGAAAAACAAAGAGTTATTGGCGAAGCTGGTGCAGCTGCTGATACTGAATATCAGGCAATGCTTGATATGTTGAATGAATGGAATGAAAACAGAACACGTCTTTCTACACCAGAAATGGTAGAAGATTATAAGAATTTGATTTCCGAATATCAACCACAAACTTATGATTTCGGTAAGTTTTCTGACGAATACAATAAAACAGTAGAAGATTTCATAAATCCTGAAGCAGAAAAGATTGCAGAACTTGCTGGTTTGAAAACACAGTCTGATTTAGATGTTGGTGGTGCTGCTGGTGGAACTGCTGGTCTTGCTGGAATGGGATATTCTCGTTGGGAAGCCGCTGAAAACCTATATAAAGATGCTCAGGATGCTTTGCGTCAAGACCGTGCACAAGCATATAATGAATATGGTGACTATATTGACCGTATGCAAAAGAAACTTGATACTATGAATGAAGGTAAGTTAGCCAAAATCAATCTTCTTGGTGGAAATATCTCACAGGATCTTGGTGCAGAATCAGACTATATGGCCGACTTGATGGCAGTAATGGGTGATAAAGCATCATCTAGAATAAACACAGCTGTTGGAGCATATTCCTAATTTTTTATAGAAAAGGAGAAACTAACAATGGCTAGAATTTATACATCAAGACAACTACTTGACCCTCGTTATGTAGAAATGATGAATCGTAATGTAGATAATCGTCTTTCTACACAACGTCAGGATCGTAAAAATGTAGTTGATAGTATCAATAGTGCTATCTATAACACAGCATTAGCAGCAGGTAGAGCAGCTGATGAAGCAGAAAAAGAACAAATAGAATTAGAAAAACAAAAACAGCGCCGTCAACTGGTTGGTTCTCCTTCTGACCCAGTTGAAGCTGCTATTGCTGATGAATTCGTTCGTACTGGTTCCGCATCTGGTTTATTGCAGTATCGCTCAATGGCTGAAACAGCAAAAGCACGTGAAGCAGAAAAAGAACTACAAGCTGCAAGAAATCTTTCAGCCAATCGTCCTAAGTTCATTGAATTGAAAAATAAATATGAACAACAGATTGCAACAGGTGATTTTACTGGTGCTGAAGCTACCAAAGCATATATGCAGGCTATGGAAGAACAAACACCAGGTTTGATGCAAGGTATTGACTTTGGTAAGTATGAAGAAGCAAAAGCTAAAGAAGCTGAAGAAAAGGCATTTACTGAACAAGAAAAGAAAACCCGTGAAATGGCTGAAGCAAAACGTCAAGAAAACATTGCCAATCGTTCAGCAGATTTGAAACAGTTTATTCTATCTCGTTTACCTGAAGGAACTATAAAAGATATTGATGAAAAGAATGAATACATGGATATGATTGACAAGTATTCTCAAACTGGATTATTGACAGAAGAAGATAAGAAAGAACTTCAGAAATATGTTCAGGGTGTCAAGACTACTAAACAACAGATACAAGAAGCTCAAACTAGTGCAATTGCATCCGATGTAGGTGAACAAACAAAGAAACAGAGAGAAGAAGCTCGTGCCAAGAAAGAATTGGCTGATGAAGGTAGAAAACTAATTGCTGAAGGAAAACGTCCTACTAGAGCACAACAAAAAGCTATTGATGAAGGATACTAATATGGAAGAAGTTGATAAAATACAAGAATTCGTAAGTAAGAATCTATATGCTGATGTTCCTGTTGATACATATAATCAGATCTTAGATGATTCTGAAAATATGGACCTTCATTCTTTTGTACAGAAATGGGATGAATTTCTTTATAATAATTCTGATGGTTGGACTAATGTGAAACCAAAAACAAAAGAACTTTCTGAAAGAATTTCTGAATCATTCAAGGACGATAAATTCAATCCATCTGAAGGAAAGAAAGAAGAAATATATAAGAAAGAATTTTCAGATGTTCCAAAAGAACAGTTTGATAGTTATCTTTCTAATATGAAAAATTATTTTGAAGATGAACAAAAACAACGTGAATATGAAGCAGGTAAAAAACGCAGAGAAAAAGAAGTAAAAGAATGGCCTTGGTATAATGATATTTTAGCTTCTGACTATGAAAAGCAGCGTTATATTGAAGAACCTGAATATGCACTATTTGGTAAAGAAGCTCCTGAATTAGGTAAATCAAAAGAAACCAGATGGGGTGCTATTGGTGATTTAGCAGCTGGTGCAGCTGGAGCTGTAGGTGATATTCCTCCAGGTTTCGGTTCACTTATTGGTCCTGGTATAAGAGCAGGACGTGATGTTGCACATATAATAACTGATTCACCATATCAAAAAGAAACTGGTGACATCATGAAAGATGTAATCTCTGATGCTGCTATCAACCTTGGAACTGAATTTCTTCCTACTGCATTGGTAAGGAGAGGTGCTAGAGGTGGAAAAGCAGCTAGTAAAACTCGTGATTTTCTAATGGATGTAAGTGATGAAATGAAACAAAAAGCAAGAACTGCGCAGAATATGAAATCAGAACAAATGTTTGATGTTATTGCTGATAATGCAAATGACGTTCGTTCATTGGAAACTATTATAGACCGTATGCCTGATTCTGATATCAAAGCTGATATGAAAACAATACTGAAAAAAGAAGACTTCAAACCTAATGATATTCTAACTTATATGGATGAATACAAAAATGCTAAAGAACTTGGTGTAGGTGCATATGAAACAGATCCAAAAACTGGTGCTATTTTACCTCGTAAAAAGAGCGAAGGATATCTTGGTGATAATGCTTTTGATTATTTCAAACAAGAAGAAAAACTAAAAATAAGACCTGAATCAAAAATTAGAACTATATTATCTAAAGGTGCTGAAAACTGGGGTCCTGTTGCTCAAACCATAGCAAAGGAAATACCTACTGCTGAAGGACGTGGCGGAAAACCTGAAGTTTCTGATGAAAAAGTCAAAGAATGGTATAAAGAAAACTATAATCGTGATTGGAAAGCAGGTTTCAAACCTAATGAAAAACCAGGTGACCCTTTATGGGAAGCATATGTTGAATGGAAAAAGGAGAATGAATAATGCTTGGATATTTGCTAAGTCCTACAGTACAGTTTGAAGATATAAATGGTGTACCTCTTGTAAATGGAAAAGTATATGTTTATAAAGCAAATACAACAGTTCTTGCTACAACATATAAAAACTATCTTGGTAATGTAAATACTAATCCTATTATACTTGATACTCTTGGTCACTGTACAGTTATTGCTGAAGATACTGAATACTATGATATTGAAGTATATAATAGTGAAAACAATCTTATTATGTCTGCCAAACTTATAAAAGTTGGTGGAGAAGGTGGAAGTGCTTCTGTTTCTGGTGTATCTGTTTCTGCGGGTTTTGGTACTAATGTTTCTTCAAGAGTTGAAAATAATACACAAATTTTCACAGTTTCTGTTGATGATAACTTCATAGCAACTCAAACTGATTTGAATGGAAAACAAAATGTTTTGACACCTGGTGCTAACATTAGTATCTCTGGTGATACTATTTCTGTAACTGGTCTAAAACAAGTAAATGTTACAGCACCACTACAGAAAACAGAAACACCTAGTGGAATCAATCTTTCTATTGATCCTTCTAGTGTACAACGTCCTATTTCTGCTGGTACTGATATAAAGATTGAAACTATAAATGGTGTAGATGTTGTAGGTATTGATACTACTTCTATTATTTCTTCTGGTAGAAATAACTTTGTTGCTGGTTCCGATGGTATCGTATCAGGTGATTGTAATATACTTGCTGGTAGTGCTTATAATGTAGAAGGAAATTATAATGCTACTTTTGGAAATAATAACTTGATTACTGGCGACTATAATGCTGTATTTGGAAAAACAAATGAAGTTTCGGGAAATAATAATACAGTATTTGGTAGTGCTAACAGTGCAAATGGAAATAGTGATTTCTTGATTGGTAATGGTTTGACAAGTAATGGAAATCATGCAAAAATTGGTAATACTAACTGTTTTATTGATGTAGATTATACAAACAAAAAAATGTATAAGTCTATTGATGGTGTCTTGACAGAGATAGGTGATACTTATTCAGCTGGTTCCAACATCAATATCACTAGCAATGTTATTAGTGGTAAAGATTGGTCAAACGATATAAATGCAGCAACATCTGGAAAACTTGATAAATCCACATATAATAGTTTTGTTTCAACAGCTGATGTTACACCATATACTGCTGGAAATTCTATTTATATAAGAAATCATGTTATTTCAGTAAAACCTTATAAATCTGGTATTGATATAGAACCCGGTGAAGCTGGTACATTATATAACAATTCTACACAAACTGGAGTACAAGATAAATTTATGATTTATATTACTAGAGAAGCTGAATCAACAAACAGTAAAATAACTGTATACAATCTCAATACCACTTCAAGAAAATTATATGTTTATGTGAATGGAACACAAGTAGCTATTATTCAGAATAGTTCAAGTGCTGATGTAAAAACTTTTGCTTCAAATTATGATTTGATTACACTTGAAATTATTGGTATGGGTGTAGGTGAGGAATTACCATATTATAAATTCACAATAGCTGCTAATGATACTCCTTCTCAAACTGTAGCTACATTGTATGAATTATATAGATATACAGTATAAGAGGTAAACAATGAATAGTCTAATAACATCTATATTGCCTTATATCTCACCAGCTGCATTGCCCTTGGTCATTGTTGTGGTTGTAGCTATATTCTTCTATTTCAAGTTCAATGGTCTGACTAAAGATAGAGAAAATACAAAGATTCAACGTGATAATGATAGTCAGACCATTCATGATGATATTCTGAAATTGAAATTCAAAGTATCAGAACTGGATGGAAGAACGGTAAAGCATGAAAGTATCATTGAAGATATGAGGCAACAACTTTCAGAACTAAATACCAACATAGTCAGACTATCAGTAGTTGTTGAAGAACTATCAAAGAAACTGACAAAGGAGTAAATCATGAATGGAACAGGAATTGGCGAAGTTAGAACCAAATTGTTAGATACTGACCACAAACAATGGAATTGTGGTATGGGTATTTTTGACCCAAACAAAGTATTCTACAAAGCAGATCCAAATGGATATGTAATCATTGATGGTAAGAGATGTAAAATTGTTGAAAAACCAGATAGAAGCAATCCAAATGTTGCTGTATTGAATGGCCAAGTTTTTGACAATACTTTCTATAAGAATGAATCTGACAATATAATCTGTTCTAAACTAGTTGATGAAATCAAACTTCCTGCTGGTTATAACAAATGCTACTATGTGTATAATGCTAATCCAACATCAGGAACGACTGCTCTACTAACAACTAATCTAAAGCTTGTTGAAAAATATGGTCATGCATACTGCACAGCAAAAATAAATTCTTTGAATACAGCATACGGTTCAATATATTCAAATGGTGCTGGTAGTGCTAATAATGTCACTAGAATGTTGCTTGGTCTAGATAATACAAGATGTCTTTTATATTCCAATATGGCTGGAAATCAAGGTGGACAAAATATCAAAAGAGATAATCATATTTTCTCATTTGAGTTGACCGAAGATGGAAAATATAGAGAGATTTTTGTTGATACAACCTACAGTACACTAGACAACTATATACAAGGTAATCCTAATACTGATGAAATATTGAAATTTCTTTCAACTGGTTCAGATGTAAATCTCTATTATATGTTTGTAGTAGATGATAATAAGAATTTGACACATTGCTTTATTCCATGTCAGAATGCTACAACTGAACAATTTGG
>Ga0310691_10002413_pt1 | contig 24973 bp, 44 predicted proteins | sample 176DNAGHGlowgp2_FD_203887 | JGI IMG/M metagenome (GOLD analysis project Ga0310691, IMG submission 203887) | Sheep rumen microbial communities from Palmerston North, Manawatu-Wanganui, New Zealand - 1766 DNA GHGlow gp2 (v2) (version 2) | ecosystem: Host-associated > Mammals > Digestive system >...
CTTCCCATTGCCTGTGAAAGCTGAAACATCGCTCGGCTTGCCGTAGAAGCATTCTGCCCTGACATAGCTGCCCAGTTAGCAATACCCATCATCGCGGTGACTGAATCCTCTAGGCCTTTTCCGGTTGCCGTGAACTTAGCGATCTCGGACACCATGTTAGTAAAGCTATAACTGGTTTCATCAGTAAAAAAGTTAAGCTTTTCTAGCTGCTCATTTACAAGGGACATATCGTATCCCTGAGCTATCAAGGTTCCAACAGATTTGGTCTTTTCTTCAAATTTGGACCAGCCAGCAGAAATGTTATCGACAGACATAGATTTTGCCAATCTTATGCCTGCATCAGTTGCTCTTTCGCCGATTCGCATTAGCGCGCCGAGAGCGATCGACTCTAATACTGAAAACTTATAAGTTACGGTTTCGATCGCGCCTCGCATTCCAGAGAAATCTAATTTTCCGGTTGAGCGATCTATTTCATCTATACTTTTGCTAACGCCTTCGAACTTCAGACTCTCTTTTAATTTGTCCAAAGTCGTTATGCTTCCTTTGACATTTCTCTCGAATTGAGAATTGTCAAATTGCATTTCAACAACTTTGCGATCCATTACGTTACTCATCGTCCGGTCGCCTCCTTCCACGCTTTATCCGCTATATCATCGAACACGGGTTGCACTGCTGGATTAATGTAATCTCTGCCTTCTACAAAGCCACCGTTCCTCGTTCCGTGTCCATACTGAAGAATAACGGCAATACTAACGTTGTTTTCAACGTTCGAATTGTGAAAAGAGATCGTAGCTTTTCCATTTTGATTTTCGATCTCGTAGTACCAAGAACTGGCAGTTTTACCGGTATCTCTCGGAGTCGCATCTTCCAATGCTTTTACTCCCATTCGTCCATATTTGTCTAAATCGCCAACCTTGAATATTTCTCTCGCTCTTTCAAAATAGTTTGTAAGCTTTGAAAAGTCGCCTTTCTGTTTAAACTTTATCAAAAGCATCAACCCCTTGTGTTAAAACGTTTCTTACGAGCTGCGTTCAATGCTGCACGCTCGCTCAAAAATTCCCTCATGTTGCTATTCTTCTTATCAAGAGGTTTGTTCTCTTCATTGCAAACTTTTATGAGAGTCAATAAACGATTTAAATGCCACTTTTGGCACTCAAATGGTATTTGTAAAGCAACCATCCAATAATAAATAACTTCACTAGTTATTATCTTCTTTTGGGTGTGCCTTTTCTTTTTATCGGAAAACCAAGTTGCCGTTGCAGGATCAGATATATACTCCTGTATTTTCTTAAGATTTTCATCTGACATAAGATAGTAAACATTTGGATTTACATTCTGTGTTATCGTCATACAACGAATGTAATCTATTATTTCTTCTTTTGTTTTCGGAAATCTGTCGTCCAAGAACGGCTTGTGCCACTTGGCCTCCCATTTCGAAACGGAGACCAAAGAGTGTTCGAGGCATATTGTCTGATCTTTCTCTAACTGTATAAACTCATTCTTGGCTTCGTCATACAGTTCGCCACGTTTTATCAGTATAGTAAGCATTTCTTTGGTCTCCGTGATATTCTAACTTAGTTTGCCGATTCGAGCCGAGCCTGCTCTTTCTTCATTTCAGCTTCTGCCTGAGCTCGAAGGTCAGCGGGAAGAATGCCGTTAACGAAATGGCTGGTGGCATCCGCATCGGTCGAAAGTTCCATGAACAGCTGAGAATATGCTTCGGTCTGGGAGAATTCATCGGACAGTTCTTCGCTCTTAATGAATCTCTTACCATCCGGGCTCTTCTTACCGTAGGACTTAAGAATAAGATCCTTTACGAACTTACAAATAGCAGGCATGTCCTGTGCAGCGACCATACCGCGAAGCAACTGTGTAAGACCACCTACAGTACTAAGTTCCATCTCAGCAATTTCAGCCTTAGTAAGGTTGAAATAAAAATCTTCTTCACGAACGTTATCGTTGTAATCAGTGTACTTAATAGTCTTCTTAAGCATAATTTTTCTCCTTTAAATAATTCATTTTGATTTTTTGTTTTAAATTTAAAAAAGTAGGAAAGGGACGCCAGCCTAACTGAATACGTCCCTTATAGTGATTAGTTAGCGACGGCAGCAAGCTGCGAAATGAGGCTCTGAATGCTCGGAAGAGAAGCGGTGGTGCCGGTTGCCTGACCTTCGCCATCCGTACCGTACAGAAGTTCTTCAAGCTTTTTCATGCGATTCTCAGAAAGCTTCGTACTGTCGAAAATCAGATGTGCGGTCGGCTTGTAGCCATCGACCTTCGCCGGGGTAGTCGAGCACTCCCAAGAGAACTGCTGAAGTTCGGGCGATTCATTAACTGTGCTGTGGTTGTTCGCGGAGGGCTTAGCAAGCGCGTTGTAAACAACGTGAATCTTATAGCCCTTGTCAGTGCCTTCCTCGTCGTTGCCGATAAGAGTGCGGTAAGAGAAACCGAACTCTTTACGACGCTGCTGAGTAATGTACATACCCGGAACGGACGTTACAGAAGCGGAACCGTCGCACTCTGCAAATTCTTCAGGATACATGTACGCTTCGATCGTGAAGCCAAAGTCTTCATTCGAAAGAATGTTTGCATACTTAATATTGTCAGCATAGAACGCCGTAGGCTCGCCACCAGACGGAGATTCGTTCACCGCCGTAAGACCGTTCCACGGAACGCCAGTACCATAAGTTCCATCAGTACCTTTAGGATAGATAACACCCTGGTCTACACCAGTTTCATAAAAACGTTCGCCGTCTGCATCCCAAATAAGTTTAGGCATAGTTTATTCCTCCTAATTGTTATAAACTGTAAATACGTAGTGATTTAGATTGTCAGAAATATATGGCCTTACAAATCTTGCCCGACGATACTTACGTAATCTTTTGAGAACTTCACTGTCGGGATCTTCATCTATAAGGATTAACATATATTGCAAGTTTTGATTGTAAATATCGTTATCCGCCTGATGATTATCTATATTGTACAGGCTATAGACAATCGCAGGATAACTCATACGAACCGATGCGGGGGGCTGGAAGTACACATTTCTACTTCCTAAAATGGAGCACAGTTCTTCGTGCAGCTCAAGTCTTGTCAGCATTCCAGACACCCCCGACCGATAAAATTAACCTCGGGTACTGGAGATCAACGCTGGTTACTTTCCATTTGATTCCCAGATACTCGAGGTACTTAATTGAATGGAAGTTTTGAGTGGCAAAGGGGTCGGAAATAATACTAAATCTGTTTGATATGTTTAGATTGTCGTTAACCTGCTGAGAATTCTCATTGCGCACATAGTTCTGTAGAATATCACCGTAATAATTCTTCTCGGTTATCGTATCTTTCCAGACCCCGGGCTTTATTTCGGAGGTCTGCCCAAACCCTATCTTTCCGTGATACTTTGCCATTTTGATTTTTAGCTGTTAATTACGAACCGCTAACAATCGTCTCAAGAACAATCGCCGAATACGGCTTCACGAGAGCACCGGACAGACGGGTCTCGATCAGGTACTTCTGCTGGTTGTAGTCGATGTCGAAATCGTCGAACAGCGCAACCTGGCCGCCCTTATCTGCACCAAAGTTGTAGTCACGCGGGTTCACGATGATACCGAGCAGAGTGTGAGTATTGCCAGAAACAGTACGGGTCTTGTTCTCCATCAGTTCGACAGTCTCAATGCTGGAAACGCGCAGAGCCGCGCAGAGCTTCTCCTTGGTGTCATAAATGATACGGCCGGTGAGGTCCTCGAGCAGGAGCATGTCGGTAAGAGTGTCTTCAGTCGTCCACAGAATCGGATTGCCAGAGCCCTTATAGTTCTTGCGAGCCTTGACAGCTGCGCGAATAAAGTTCTTCGCCATAATGTTGGGATCCGCGTCATAGGTAACCAGCGTCTTGATCGAATAGAAGTCCGCATCGGTCCAAATCGGACGGATGTGGGTCTCGTCGATCTTGTCATCGGTGCCAGCAGTACGGCCATCACCAATCAGGGCTGCACGAGCGATTTCCTCGTTGAGCATAACGCGCATTTCGCCCTTGATCCATGCAACAACATCGAAGTCCGTGATGTCGATGATATCGTCGCGATCCATCTTCTGCTTCTTGTACACGGTCGTCGGCTCGGTTACGCGCTTGAGCAGCGAGAAGACTTCTTCCTTCTTCTGGTGCGCCTTGATGTAACCACGAGCACGCGCTTCATCCTCAGTGATGTCCGCAAACATCGTCTTAACACGAGAGAACGGAGAATGGCTTGCCGCGTTCATGAACTTCGCGACCCACTCCATGTTGCGGGAGATCCACTGCGGCGTGTTGGTGAAGTTACGAGCGTCCGGGAACAGCGCATCAACGCCATAGCTGTTCGCATTACCAGCGAGACCCATGATGCCGTAGGGATTCTCAACACCATACTTAGGCGTTTCGCCGTCATGCTGAAGGTAGATCTCAGAGAAGCCAGCCGCTTCCGCGGACGCTCTCATGCTTCCCTCTCTCTTTGCGCCCTTGATAATCTTTTCCATATCGGAATGAGCAAGGACGTTCTCTTCCGGCTTGGTTTCCTGATCAAATGCATTGTGCTTCATATCTTCTGCATCCTCCTTGTTATCTTCTTCATTTTCTGTAACTGCAGCACCGATAAGTGCATATACAACGTTCTTCTGTTCTTCGTTAAGGGTGTTGAATACATCCTCAAAAGTCTTTTCTTTTTCGTCTTTCTTCTCTTCGGGTTCCGCCATTTTCACAGCCTCGTCGTCATTTTCTTCAGTTTTTACAATCAGATCGCCATCTTCGTCTTCATCATGTTCGAGTTCGATCGGCTCGTCCATGCAAATGATAGACTCATCATCCTCGACAAACGAATGCTGCATGATCGAATCGATATATGCTTCAGGATTAGCTCCAGCAAGCACGAGGCTTACTTCACGAATGAGACCATGTACTACAACGTTCCCCTCTTGTACAAGCTTGTTCGCATAAATCGAGAGGCTTTGAAAATCGCCATGGCGAAGACCCTCCCGAGCATCATTTGCTTTAGGGCTGTTGTTCAAATATCCATCTACGCGGACACCCTCCGGGTAATTCTTAAGAATGCCGTAGCCAAGAACCATCGACGGGTCATCGTGCGAATGTCCCCAGACAATAGGAACTTTGCACCCATCCTGATCCTTAAACGCGTCCTGCTGAATAACTCTGCCATCGGCGCAAAGGACATTAGCTTTTGTTGCCCATCCACTAAAATCACATTTGTTGTTATTCATTTTGATTTCTCCTTATTATTTGGATAACTTCCCGTCGGGAGGATCACCAAATTTTTCTTTCTCAGTTCCGTTGTCGTCTTCGACATTCCGTTTAATGTCGACGTTTGACCGATTAAGATTCTTGTTTCTCAATTCGTCCGCGCCAGGATCATCCGACGGTTTCATTCCGACAATCTGTCTAATTTCATTGGATGTCATTATCTCATTTCGAGTAAACTTATCCGCGATCTCAGCTATATTGTTAATCGGAACCAACTTGAACGGATCTCTAAAGAATCTTATAGACTGCTTTTGTGTTCTAGCTGTCTTCGTAAGGAACTTTCTATACATTTCATCGACTATAGCGGAGGCTATCGGCTCTATTGTACGGTTATAGTAGTTCAACATTGTAGCTTCATCAGCCGTGCCATCCATGATTGAATCAGTAATTCCAAGCTGGCTATATAGCATTCTCGTAAGGTATTCGATCTGACTCATCAGGTTGTTGTCAACCGCTCGATTAAGCTGTGTTATCTTTTCCGTACCATCCGTATAAGCTATTCCATACTTTGATCCGGCAAGTTGCCGCTCTATTTCCTTACGTCTGTTGTCAGCTTGAACTTTTCTCGCCTCGGATTTAATTACGTAAGGAAGCTGAATAATGAGATCCAACTTTCCGGAACTATTATGTTCGTCGATAAAATCTAGTAAACTAAGCTTTCGAACCAAACGCTGAAGAGTGGAGTTCGGCTCGTTCATAACTGCAAAAAGCGGATTCTCGATTATAGCTGTCACCGCTTTAGGCATAAAAATCTGTTTGTGCTGACCAACCCGTTCGTTGTATACGTCTACCTGTACACTATTTGGATACCAGGTTAAAACCTTACCTGTACGCATAGACAATATATCGTACGAACCATTTTCAGGATTGGAAGTCGTGTCCACCGGAACAACGGCAACAACACCTTCATTCAGCATCGATACAACAATGTCCTGACGAAACGCTCTAGCCGTTTGGTCTACGTTGGCCGACACTGTCAAACACTGGTTAAGGTCTGAATCAATCTCTTCCTTGAAACGACCGTTTTCATCCAGACGTACGTGCTTGAATTCAAGAGCAGCGACATCTATTGCTATTCGATTAATTATCGACGTGATAATAGTGCGCTCATTTCCCCTCGATAATCGCGGTCTGTCTGGCCTAAAAAAAGATCCGTTTGCTTCTTCATAAAAAGCAGGCGGATCTCTTCGATTCATAAAAGCGTTCCAAGCGCTTTTAAGTCTTGATGCAAAAGGACGTTCCATTTTGATTTTTCATCCTTCCCATTGATTTTGTTTAGGCATTACATAAATCATTCAAAAGCCTCCCTATTAAGCTTGTATGCTACATAGGCATCCATCATAGCAGCCACCGCGTCGATTTTCTCCTCGTAGCGTTTTTTAGAAAGCTTTCTGTTTCCGTTAGTATCCTCGAGAACTATGCAATTTCCCATGGCAAACGTCATAAGCTTTTCGTCAAATAAAAGAACTCTATCCTCTGCTAGTTTCTTAATCTCGCCCAACGGAACTGATTCAGTTTTGGACCCTTGAATTACTTTCTCAATACCAAACGGGCCATTCTCACGTTCCCATCTCTCTATGAATTCTCTGGCATTATACGGGTCGAAGCCAACACAACGAACATCGTATCCATAGTTCTCTATGAATGAATCAAGATTATCGTATACATCCATGATGTCCAGAACAGTGCCATCCATCACTTCCAAACTTCCTTCATCTATGAACTTGTTGTATTCAAGTCTCATAGCCAACGGAAGTTTTTCCAAAGTTCTAGAAGTTATGTAGTTTCTAGTCTTTACACCAAAACGGCCATTAGAAAGCGGAAACAAGAATGTGAACGCACAGAAGTCGTCGCCCTGCGAAAGGTCGATTCCCAACGCACACGGCATATTCCAGAATTCTTGCTTTCTATGCGGTAGAATTTCCTGATAAGCAAAGAAGTAGGTATAGCCTTCCATAGGAATCCCAAATCGTTTAGCCAAAATATCGTTTCTTGCTGCGGGAGCTTTTTCTGCTCTTTCCACGTCCAGCTGATACGTTTCGTAACTGACGGTGTATCCAAGATTAGGATTTGCCTTAACCCATAGATTCGGGTCAGCAACTTCGTCAACCGAATCAAGCTTGTAATAAAATATAGAGACGTGGGGATTGATGTACTTTCCTCGAAGGATGTCTTCAAGCTCGAGTTTTATCGTATCTCCAGGACCATTACGAACTGTACCTTCTGAAGAAATGGCGATTATTATGTAATCGTCGTTCTTAGAAGCACCCTGTTCTATACAGCCTATTACATCTTCTCGAATGTCACCGGACAGCCATTCGTCGACTGTTGCCACCTTACAACGAAGTCCTTGAAGTTTGTCGATCGACATGGCTCTTACTTCCAAGTATGATCCGGTTAAGAAATTCTGTATGCCCTTCTTCGTCGATGCGAGTTTAACTCGATTAGCCTTCGATCCAGTTGTATTTTGAATCGAACCTTCTGTTAAAAACTTGAATAGCGGTCCCCTGGATCTCGTGATCGATGTGCGAATCGGAGACATAACCTCTTCGGCTTGCTTCATTGTCGGGGCGGTTGTAATTTGGTGAGTTGTGCTCGTATCTATGTTCAGAAAATAATTCTGAAGGCACGAAGCGTACATGGATTTGGCTGCACCACGCCCGACTATAAGAAATTGCTTGTTTACAAGACGTTTCAAAACTTTACGTTTTACAAATCGCCCCGGCCTTCCTTCTCCCGGCCTTTCATATACGCTTTTCTCGACATAATAGTACCAGCCAAGTAATTGCTCAGCCCATAATTTAAAAGTAGGGAGCAGCGTTAAATCTGAACCATCGGTGAGCGTTAGTTCTTTTTCACAAAACTTAACGAAACCGTCAATAGCTTCGTCGTCGTAATAAACCCCTGGATTAGCTATTAGATCGTCTATTCGCTTCATCTCAAGAGAAATCTCCTCGTTTACTGGAATCTCTCCTCGAATTACAGCGTTTCTAAACTGACCATAATAATACGGGGTAGCGGTGTTGGAAAGCATATTATTCTTTAGCCTTCTTCATACCATGAATAGCAGCTATAATGGTTACTATCGGAACACCGAGTGCCAGCACGCCGCCAACTGCACCCATTGCCTTACTTACCCAATCTTTTCCTTTGTCTCTATTATAGTCGAGAAGTTCTGCATACTTTTTTTCGAGTTCCATTCTTTTAACCATTTCTCTAAGCTCGTCACTTGATAAATCTTGAGTGTATGGTTTAAGACGTTTCTTCTCGAAAACTTCAGCCGCGTCCCTCGTCTTGCCCATGATGTCCTTAGAATTATTAATGGACGAGGCCATTTTGTTATAATCTTTTTTAGCTGTAGCAACGCCTAATACAGCATTTGTTGCAGCCAGGGCTGTTCCGGTAGTTCCAACAATCGCACGCATTCCATTTTCGTTCGATCTATTTAATTTTGCATATTCTGCTCTGCGCCGTTCCAGCCCCTCCGGAGTCCATGTACCATCTTCGTATTGATACCTTCTAACCCCATTCTTGGAGCCTTCCGTTCTCGAATGCGCTATAAATTTACTCATAGTCAAGCTCCTCTCGAAGGATCTACTGCTACATTGATACGCCATTCGAATTCTGCTATTACTCTCTCCATTGCAGCGAGCACTGCCGAATTAGAAGGAGGATCAAAGATCAGCTTCACCTTCATGTACATGTAAGTTTTAACGTCTCTAAGCGTATACGGATCGCCGCTTATGAAGTCAGTCCATTTTTCGTCATACCCAGTGATCCCAAAACCATTTTCCGGCCCGACACCGAGTTCGTGAAGGATCGAGAAAACGGAGTTGATCGTTGTGATGAGAGTTTGATCGAAACTCGTGTCACTATTCTCGATCGGGAACTGAGTTTTAATAGTAGTCAGAATACTTTCCATATGGTTTCACCACTGTTTCGTGTTATTTTCTCCAAGGGCATGTATCAAACGGGGTTCGTTTAATAGGATCCCTTAACAAATTATCTTTGTTTCCGTAATGTATTGCTTTGTGTGTTCTATCGGATGAACAAATTAAAAAATCTGGATCCATCAAGAATTCTGTAACATTGACTATGTCGTCTATATTTACCGGGTTCATGTGGTGAATAATGATTCCCTCTTCGATTTCTCTTCCAGGAATGCCCAAATCACAACCATTATCTCTAATGATTATCTCGTCTCTAAGAGATCTCCATGGACCCGAATGATAGAATTGCTGATTTAAATATCTGTCAAAGCCGAACGTGTCTTTACCTATTAAACCCCCAAGACGCAAATACTCATAGCGCTCCTCGAAAGTCGGTAATCGTATCAGCTCCGAGTATCTCCTAATAAACTTGCTCATCTCTGTGCCCACTGTACTCGCGCATCGCTTTGAGAGCTCCTTCGTAAAGCTCTTCGACTCTCTTAGCTGACTTGAGTGCTTCGGTCTTGGCCTCGGTGGCTTTAACCTGTTCCTCAAGCAACTTCTTTTCGAGTCGATCCTTCGTGGAACCGAGCTTCAAGTAATGCGTTATCACCTGAGAAGAAGCCGTACCCTCCATCAGCTGCTTCTCTGCTAGATTCACAGCCAACGCAATCAGCTGTTCTTCTCTAGCTTCAACGGTTATGGCAGGTGGACGCCTCTTCACTTCTGATTTAGCGACTTTCTTATTCGCCATAACTCACCATTCCTTTCTAAAAATCACCCGCTCCCAAAAGCTCTCAAGCATGCGTCGCTTCGAAAGGAGAGAAAAAAGCGAACAGGAGGTACATGAATGTCGGTAGAATATCCGAAAGTGGCATGCTTGAGAGCTTTTGGGAGTGGAAAAACAGCTCGAAAGCCATATAGGCTCCCAAAAACAATCACCAAAAAGTCCCCCCGGGGAAAATTCGAGGAGGCGCGCGATGACGGAGGGGGGTACCCTTCAAGAGACCCCCTCCCCCTTTACAACTTTTTTGTAAATACCCATGAAATCGTTTTCAATTATTTCATCAATTGCATCTTCGATTTCCTTTTGGTTCTCAGAATCAGTAAATTCATTTGTAGTTCTTGCAATTCTTGCTAAATAAGCACAAGTATTGTAACCTTTTTGCACATCAAACAAAAACCAAGAATCAAAGTCATCTAAAGGATCAAAAGGATTGTCAAATGTTGTTATTGCAACTTGCCTTTTAGACATTTTTACACTTTTTTCCTTTCATAAAATTAGTTTTCTGAATCAAAAAGTTTCTATTTATTCATTTAAATAGCTAGAAACAGTTGAAACAGAAATACCGAGCGCTTGTGCTATTTCACTTGTTGTTCTTCCAGAATTAGCAAGCGCCTTGATTCTTGCTATTTTGTTTACGCTCAACGAAGAAGAAGCCTTAGGAGTTGCTAATTTTCTTATTGCTTCCTGATCACTGTATCTTAAGATACTCTCCAGTACATTATTACTTATTGCACCGGCCTGGATAGCTTCCCATTGACGGAGGGTGGGTATAATGCTCACCCGTTTAGCCCCAACTTTGAATCGTGCTTTAGTTAACTCCTGCTGACTTATCTTTTTAAGCTCTTCCTTGGTCATATCGGGGTACGCCCGCTTCTTGGCTGCTATCCTAGAATTAGCAAGCTGAAGAGCCATCCTCTCTCTAGGACTGTTCATCTTAGCCTCTTTGAGCTGTGTCAGAAGCTCATTCACTTCTTTCTTATAGACCTTGTTAGCATTAGCATCGTACTTAAGATTGGGTGTGGCCATGTAATCGAGCCTAGCTTGGTTAGCCAGGGCTTTCATACTATTGGCATACTTAGCGTACGCGAGCTCGACCGGTGCCCTGTATTCGGATACCAGGTCAAATGCATCACGGGTGTCTGCCATCTGGGTACTACTAGTAGTACGCATAACGCTCTTTACTTTAGCGTTGTCAGGTACGTCTACTACCTCGCCGTCTTTATTCTTGTAGGTGATCCTCCCATTCTTTTCGAACGCGGAGACCCATCCTTTGATGCCAGGTATCTTAGCCTTCAAGTAAGAACCATTAGTGTTACTATAAAGTTTCTCTCCGGTCTTGGGATCATAAAAGTATCGACGCGTCTTACCAGTTTCGGGATCAGTTCGATACTCGCCTTCTTTTCTTTCCGGTATTGTCGTTTCGCTCTTTGCTCTGGAGATCAGAGTAGCAGAGCCGTGAGTCCAATTGCCTTTCTCGTTGTAGTGTCCCTGATAACGGTCTTTCAACTCGTTTATGTGGTTCTCTTTCTCGCTCCTAACGTAATCAAGCTCGTGCTTAACTGCATCAATTACAACCATGCTATGCCTTACTGCCATCTCCAATTCATTTCTCGGAGCGCCTTTGATAGTCATGTCTGTAATCAAGTTCGAGATGACACCCATCTGCTTTTGAAGCTCGCTCTTTCGCATTACTCTAGAAGTTTCTGTTCTAGGATACTCGAGACCAGGATCGAAAGCTTTGAAGGGACGTGTGCTAGTGACATTAACCTTATCACTAAGCGGGATAACCATAACAGTGTCGCCATCGAAGTCGGCGCCCGACAGACGCTTTGCAACTGCTGAGTTAACAGCTATTGCATCAGGTGGATTCTTCCCGATTGTAGCGATACCATCTTTATTCTTATTGTTTACTTTCAATATAGGAATCTCAAATGTACCGCCATGAGGATAACGAACAAGAGCAACTGTCTCTCCATCGTTGTAGGTCGGAGCATACACTTCATTATCCTTAATGTTATTAACAGGAATAATGACTTTGTACTTCTGTCTAGGAAGAGAAGCAGCATCCAAATGTACAGCAGTCTTGTCACAATTGTCTGCAAAAGATTCAAGAAGCTTCTTCTTTATGGCCGGGTTTGTTAAAGCGTTGATCTCCTCGAGTTCCGCTCGTCTGTTAGCAAGAGAAAGCTCTAGCTGCTGGTTAACAAGCTTCATGCTCTGCTTAGAAAGGAACTGAGAAGGAAGTCTATCAGACCAATCTTCCCAATCTCCTTGATCTGATCTTTTATTTATCAGTGACAAAGACTGCTTGTTGCCAGTTTTAGGGTCTGTGTATTTACCGTTAGGATCATCGTAATAACTCTGACCGCCATGCTCTTTAATCAAAGAACCGAACGGATTATCAGGATCGCTCTTGATAGGTTTAAGAACGGTCGAGTCACCGGATCCTTTGATCGGCGTTCCTTTAGACTTGTTAGTGTTAAACTGAACATCAACGCCGTCCGGAAGATCGTCAGAGTATACAGCCATACCCTTCAAATAGTGAGTACCATCAACCAGTATTCGTACCTGAGCATAGTTAGAGTTGCCCAAAGAAATGTCCTTTACACCTCTTCTAAGCTCGATCAGACCGTCTTTATTGAGACCGCCATCTTCAGCATAAACAATGTTAAGTCTCTTCGAATCTAAGCTGCTCGGATACTCGAAAGCAGGACGATAAGTATCACCGCCATCATAAGATATAACGTTATCGACAGCTTTAATCTTATCGCGATTCGCATACACTTCAGCCTGAGTTGTACCAGGTTTACACAGAATCATTCGAATAGTCTGCTTGCCAGGGTTTGTAGGCTGAGCTTCACCGATGCCGTAAACCTTATAACCTTCGGCTTCCAGTATTAATCTAGCTTCTTTCAGCTTCTGCTCGGAGATTCCAAGATACAATTCGGTACCTGTACCGATGTCGACGTAATCATCTTTCTTAAGCTGCTTCTTAAGAACTTCTGCCGTTGTCATAGCCTTATTCATTCTAGCTTCGGCATCAGCATTAAGAAGAGATCTAACAGTTGATTCGGCGATTCCCAATCTTCTTCCGATCTCGCTGTTGCTAGTAATTCCATCGGCCTGAAGAGATTTGATCTGCATTATCTGGTCTCTTCTTCTTTCATGGTTAGCAACCGAAATATAAGTACGAAGGTCCGTGGTTGTCATCGGCTCGTCGTCAGTACTCAAGTACTTAGCGATCTCCGTTTCAGACATTCCGCCCTTCTTTAAATCATTAACTCTAGACAGAAAATCTCCGCTATGCTGATACGGATCTTTGCCAGAGCCCCAGGGATATCTTCCCGAATGACGCTTAGTGCCATAATGCATCAGCGAATTAGAGTAGTCTTCTGTCATAAAGTCACCACCTTAGGATTAATCTTTTCAATGATTCCGTTAGCTTCGACGATTCTATCGCAAACATCCATGATCTCCTTTCCACTTGGTTTGTGATAGAGGATTTCGGAATTCTGATAGATTCTGAGTTCTGTTTCCTGAATGTCATAAGGATCAATCTTATACTCTAGACAGAACAGTCCAGAATAAATCATAAGCTGCTCCATATGAGCCGGAAGAGAACCGCTTTTGTAATCGTGAATTCTAAGGATCTTGTTTCTGTACGCAATAACATCTGCACATCCGAAACAATTATCGGAATAATACAGAATCTGTTCTGACGACATCTTAAAACCGATTGCATCATTCACAAAAGGAACAAGAGTCAAAAGAATGCTGTCGATATCAATGAAGTCTGTCGGAATTCCACATCTTGTCAATTCTAAAAATACAAGATGCCGATCTCCCGACTTCGATAGTCGAATATGGTTATTAATACAATCACTAGCAAGCTTATGAAGAGCCGTCCCAATTTGTGTAGCCCACTGTTGCTTGTAGCGCTGCACGAGAGTCTCTTCATCGTAATTCAGCCAACTGAATTTACTGGCTCCTAGGAGTGCATGCTTCCCTACTAGGTCCGAATGTGCGTTGAAGATCATTTAGTACCTCCTCTTTATTCTCCGGATATATAAATCTCGAGAATGACAATTTGTTTAGAATGTCCACGTAGTATTCCTGGTTCGGTCGGCGCTTAGCATCCTTCTCCTTTTTGCATTCGAGCGCTGCCCATTTGTCTTTGTACAATATCAACAGATCTGGCATTCCTTGTATGTAGCCAGCATCGGTCTTAAGCACAAAGCAACCAGGAAACATCTGTTTCAATTCCTTAATCAATTTTGATTGAAACTCTGACTCCTTCATTAGAATCCTCCGACAAATAAAAAGCTTAAAAGTAATTGTTGCTAAAACAAAAAATTACTTTTTTCTCCTCATAAAAGGACATGTTTTTTTCGCGAACTCGAATCTTGTGGAAAAATATCTACTGGCCAATTGCCCACCCATTTCTCTTACCTTTATATATATATTAATTTTTCTTTCGCATTAAATTAAAAAATAGGTGGGCAAAGTGGCCAATAGCCAAAAAAGTCCCTAAATTAGGGCATTTTTTGTGGCCAAATCCATTTTCAAAAGTGGCCAATTGGCCACTTTTTTTGGCCACTAGACCACTTTCAACCAACCAATTTTTATCAAAGCCCAAAAATATTTGGCCACTGCCCACTTTTGCCGACCAAAAATGGCCACGAAATTTGGCAAAAAAGAAGAGGGGTTGTGCCGTCCACGAAACCCCTCGAGTCCAATAATTACTCAGCCAGATCAAGTAAAATATTACTATTAGATCCGAGAGCATAGTGAGGAAGCTTACCATCCCACTGCTGAATCAAGTAATATTTAATAAGCTCGGGAGTAAGCCATTCAGAGATAGCCCTATTCTTAGCGGCTTCTTTTTGACCGGCATACTCAGCAGCATCCGCCTGAATCTTTGTAACTTCAAGATCCGCCTCTGCTTGGATCTTAGCAACATCAGCAGCTGCTTTAGCATCGATAATTTGACGTTCAGCAGCCGCCTTCTGTTCCATCGTAAGCTGAGACTGCCTTGTTTCCTCTGCAAGTTTGTTTTGCTGAGCGACCTGCTTTTGTTCCACAGCATTAGTGAACGCGTCCGTAAAATCAATATCCTCGATTGATAGATTAGTAACGGCAATTCCGTAATCTTTGACGTCATCGGCAAGCTGCTCATGAATTTCATCGGATAAACTTTGCCGGTTTTCAATCAGCTGCTCGGCAGAATATTTAGCGAATACAGCTTTAGTGTTTTCCAGAACACGCGGATAAATTACACTGTCAAAGTATTCAGATCCGACAGTTTTGTAAAGTTCATGAGCGCTGCTCTGGTCAATTACGAAATTAATCGAGAGCTGGATATCAACCTGCTGGATGTCCGACGAGAAAGCCTGAGTAGTAATCGATACTTTCTGTGTACGATTATCCAGCTTTACAATCTTTTGCCACGGAGCAATAAGATGTGCTCCAGCGGAAAGTTGATCGGTCTCAACCTTTCCAAACGTCGTAAGAATTCCCGTGTATCCAGTCGGAACAGTCCTGCAGCATAGTGCACAGCCCAGTAAAACGATTACTAAAAGAGCTGCCAATACAATAAGTGTGATTCTTCCTGCCATTTTTATCTCCTTTCAAATATAGCAATGATTATTCGTTGGTGAAATGCTTGATAGATTTTACTTTGACCGTGTCAAACACCTTCTTGAGACACTCCTCAACGTCCTTCGCATCAAGCAACTTGCCATCCTCAGTGTTGTAGGAGATGCTCAGTTCGACGTTGATAACATCAGTTGACTTCGTCGGTCCATTCTTCTCGCAAATATCCGTCTTCTCCATATAAGCTTTTTTCCTCCTTTAAATGTTCTTTAATCCAGTCAGCAAAGTTCATTCTCTTTCTTGCTCTTCGTTCATCATCGAGCCTGCAATCTTCCTCATTCATTACGAGGACTTTGTGATGCCTTTTCTCTTTCATTTTCGAACCCCACTAAATATATTCCAGAATTAAGTGATCTAAGTTGTTTCATCTCGGAAGGCTTCATAATTATCAATGAGTCTTCTTTTTCGTCAGTCTTGAAACCGGCCTCGAGCTTAGCTGACATATACATCTGAGCAATCGGATCCAGGTCGGCCATCGATTCAACAACATAAAGGGGAATCTTATAAGAAGTGAAATCAGATGCGTAGTCCCAAATGCTCTTGTACAAGTCAGTCTGCTCGAGATAGTCATCAACATAGCAGAGGGAAGGCTTTACTTCGATCATTCCGTAACTGTCGAAATCCAGATACGAAACCAGCTTAATCATGTTGTGATACGGTTCGCCAGCGACTTCGATAACGCAAACATCAAGTGACTCCTTGAGCAGCACTTCGAAATCGTTAAGAGAATTAATCCGTTGCATATACTTTGTCCTTTCCTAAAATTATGAATGACCCAAATCCACCATCATCAAAGATATCCCAGATTTCCTCGACAATATTATCCAGAAAGCGAGCATATCTTTCAGGGACAAATACCTCCTTGGAGAATTTATACTTTGCAGCAAATACTTCTTCATTTGGAAGTATCACATTAACGAAGAAGTATCCTGGTGCAGAAGCGGCCATTTGAAGAAAATCGTCAAGCGACATGGAAGGTACGTTTTCTCCGGTTACTTTGATCCCGCTCTTTTTCTGATCCTCAGGAACGTCCCTAAGATCTGCAACAATTATTTCTTTCATTTCAGTTACCTTTTTCTTCTGATGAATTCAGAAAGAATATAAATGAGTATTAGGATTGGCATGTACACCAAAGGTGCGATAAATATACCGATAAGAACTCCGATTAATTCGTCAGGCATGATTGACTCCTCTCAGTTTATCTGCAAGTTTTGCAAACACCTTTGCTTTCTTATTTGAGCGCGCGATTTCACAATTCTTTTTAACGATTAGGCAAGCGACGTCTTCTTCGGACTTTCCACGAGATATCATTTCGATACTCCATTGATTGATGTAGTAATCTCTCTGAAGCTTGTATTTGTCTCGTTCCTGCTCCACCTTCTTGAACTGTTCGATGGAGGGGATATAAATCAAAAGAAGAAATACGCCGAGAATCATAGCAGCCGCAATGGCAATGACAAGAAGATTAGGGTCTATGATAGGAAGACCGTTTTCATTGTAAAACATCTGCTCTACTCCTTATAGTGCTTGAAATGTATTCAGATAGGTACGCATGGAAAAGACGCTTCAAACCGGGATCACGATCGTCGATATAGTTCTGGATGTATTCATAAGAAAAATCCATACATGCATCGTCGATGTAAACATGGGCGAACACTTTCCTGTTATCTCCGCCAAATTGTTCGATGATTCTAGGAAGATTTTCATTGACAGCATCGAATATCAATCCCCTGTTTTTGCACCACTCAACTGCGAAATCCAGCTCTTTTCCGGTTCGACATGTCCAGAGTATAATCTCAGCCTTATCGTCCTTTTTAAGGCTTCTCAGAGCGTCTAGAAGGGGAGTATTGGGCTCCCCTGCCGACGGGTACTTATTTTCACACAGAGTACCATCGAAATCGACCGCTATGATCATTCGAATTACTCCCTACCAATAAACGGAGCAAACGTAGCAGCCATTTTATCTGCAACATCAGAGAACTTTTCGTTCCGATTCAAGGTTCTGTTATTAGTAGCTGAATCGACAACGGCGAAATCCACCCTCTTTTTCTCAGTGCTTCCGAGGCCCATGTTCTTTCTGATATACTCGGCAGCAATTTCTTCAGCTCGATCTCTGCTGAGTCCTCCATTCACGAGATTAGAGATGAAGTTGTTGATCGCCTTCATGCCCTCTTCCATATCTCTCTTTTCCTGAAGTTCCTTGATTTCTTTTTCGAACTTGTTCTTCATTTCCCTGTAGAAAGCATCAAGAGCGACGAGCTTGTTACGGCAATGTTCGATTTTGGCATCATAATCGACATTTTCAACGGGTTCTTCGGTGGGTTCGCAATCCTGTACGGATTCCATGACTTCCTCTTTGAGTTCTTCCTTAGTCTTCTTCATTGTTTTTTCTCCTTTCAAATTACCAGAATAGAATGATTAGAAACATAACGATTAAGAAAATAAAAACGGCGGCCACTCCTCTGAATAGCCGCCAGAAACGTCCGCAAAGATATCCAAGCCAGAACATTAGCTTTCTCCATTCTTCGAAGCGCAGGCACCGCCTTGGGCGACATTGAGAGCAACATCGTACTCGAGCTTACCCTGCTTAACAGCAGACTTGCACACGAGGTAGGTGAAAATCCCAAGCGACACACCCATGAATGCTCCCGCAAACGCGCAGATACCCATGAATTGGTTGTCAGTCTTGTTGAGGGTCTTCTTTACCTTCGGGTCGATCTTTGTAGCCATTGTGTTATACCTCCTGAGTATTATTTTTTGTGATTTCGGAAATATAAGGAAGGTTCTTAAACGTTTTGACGAGATCATTCCATTCGTCAAGCTTATGGCCTTCCCGCTGATTAATAATAGATACGACGTTCTCGTAGTTCATAGTAATCGTACGCTTCTGATTATACGAACTAGGGAGAAGCTGAATGATCTGCCACCATTCGTCTTTCTGAGATTCGCTGCCTCTAGCACGATAATCGAGATAACAACTACGATGGTAGTTGAGCTCCGTAATCAAATTTAGCAGGATATCAAAGCAGCCCGCGTCAAGATGTTCAGCACTGAAATCTTCCGCGTCGAACGGTTTTGCCGTGATCTTATGCATCGTACTGCAGCTGTTCGAAACCGTACCGATCTTGTACGTGTCGAATTCTTTCCACCAGTACAACGGGGCTGTGATATCCATGGAGACAAATATCTGTCTCAGGAATTTACGATGCTCAGTACCAGCGTTATAGAGCTTGTTCATAAGCTCGAGATCGTTCTTGCCTATCGAATATATGCGAAGTTCTGTGCTCTGTAGGTAGGGCACCCATTTACTGTCACTCTTATCCCAAGAGTTCATAGGATTTCTCATACCACGAATCGCATGCTCGTAACCCCAGCATTCGATTTGTTCGATTTTAATCATTGTACTCGCTCTCCTTTTCTATTGTTTCTCGATGCTTATACCTTTTCGTATGTTTTTTCGAAAATATCAGGATTATAGGGATAGAACTCTCCTTCGACTCCTTTTATGATGTAGTCTCCAACTGACGCATGCATTTTCCCTTCCAGAGTGTAGATAAACAATTCATGGTTGAAAAATTTTACTAGCGAAGAATTGTCAGTGAATCGTTCCAGTTCGTCAAAATTGTCTCCAGTCCATTGAATAGCCTCGATCACAACAGGTTTTTTACGATATACCATTTTTTCTCTCCTTTTCTATTTAGTTGTAGTTAATTTTCCGGTCGGCCAGCCAAGCATAATGCAGAATTTCGAGAATGCTTTCCGTGCGAACAAATATTGGAACACAGTTCCCCGACACCAAATTACGAATGATTTGGTAACAAATTCATTTTTTTCGTTAAGGATGTCGTTTTCCGTGATTCGCACAATTCGTCCGCCAATCCATGTTAGCTCGTCCCCGGGTTTTAAAAAATGCTTAATGATCTGCTCGTTCTTTTCGGAATGATCTACGATGATCATAAATTTAGTCATTTCGTTTTCTCCTTTTCTATTCAGTTGTAAAAAATAAGAGCAGTCCCATAGTCTCCTACTGCTCCGTGGACGCGGCCCAGTACACCCGCCGTTTATCGTCCTCCCTGTGTGAATGCCTCCCACCAGAACATTCTCGTTGCCATTCCCTGCCCCAAGCAACGTCCCTAAAGTGCGCGTCCGCCAAGCATTTAAGTATCAAGCCGTGCACTGCCTGGCCGTTCGTCAACGGCGTCTGGTTGGGGTGGTCGGACTCGAACCGACGACCAGCGGCTTATAAGGCCGCCACTCTAAACCTACTGAGTTACACCCCATTAGTTACTTAGTTACGAACATGCGTCGGAGTAGTATAGTCCGTAGCACTTACGTCGACATTAAGATTGTCGAACCCGTCATGCTTTACGAACTTATACTTCCAGTCGCTCTCTTTAGGCCCTTTGATCGATCCGTTCAGGATATCGAACGAAACAAAGGCCATATCGACCATCTTACCGGGATTCATCCGATCTTTGAGAGTCGAATGAGCCTTTACGTGGTTCACAATGTCGTTGTTGTAAATCTTCGGACCTCCGGTAGACTCGAAGCTAGACCAGGATCCGCTGTTATGCTTGGCACTAGTCACCGCCAATACAGCAATTCCGCCGATAAGCAGTCCGACGCCAGTACCGATAGCAACTCCGATTCCTACCTTCTTGAGAGTGTCCTTGTTGATCTTACGTTCCTTGGTTTCCATGATGCACCTCCGATTATTTAATTTTATTTGAGTCTTTTATGTATTTACGCATTAGAAGTCTTCCAGACTTTGCGCCAACGAACACACATCCTGCAATAACTGATACAATATCCAGGATTAAATAAAGCTTCTGTCTGTCCATAGGTCCCCTTTCGAAAAATAAAAAAGAGAACAGCAAGATAATCTCTCCGTTCTCTCATTAGGTTAGATGTTTTTTTCGCGAAAATAAAAAGAGCCTTGCTAGGCCCTTTTACTTTTACATAATTCTCGTTCTTTCAACCCTTATTCTATCGATTCCCATTTCTTTTTCGACTTTCCAGTTTTCATAGATTCTACATACTTCCGGATGGTCGCAGAAGAAATCATACATTGTACCAAACGCTTCTTCAAGCGCTGCTTTGTAATCTGTTCCATATTTCTTCTCAGCTTCCTTGATTCCGGCAATAATAGTCATTTCTCTGTTCGTCATAATTTAATGTTCCTCCTTAGATTTTTCTCATAATCTAAGGAGTTTTTATCGCGAAAATAAGCGGTCAATCATCGAAAAGACTAAGCATTTCTTCTCTCAAAGTGGTGCTCCGCAATGTTCGCATGTTCCATAATCTTTTTCTGATAGACATCCGCAATACTCGCAACGAAGTCGCCGAGGTTTCGTATCCATCAGCCGATAAACCGAAGCATTCCCATCCATCAGCCCATAAACTGAAGCAGAAGTAAAGACTGTATTATCACAAAAGTCTTCTTTTCTTAGATTTACCGCACTAATAGATATTTGATGTAACGACGCAGCCATTTCGCGAGCTGATATTCTAGTAGCATCAGCTGTCCTAGCCAAAGTGTTAAAAGCATTAGCAGCATCGGAACTGCTCAATCTATCCAGTTTTGCCAACGAACGTATTTCTCCTTTCAAAAATATAACGCGATCATTTGATTACATCGTAAATATTAGCCTCTGGATTGTCAGTCTTGTAGCCCCAAACACCTTTATTGTTACTACACGGCGTGCCCGATAGCTCTATCTCGTACTTACCAGGTCCAATGAGCACGGGCTTGCTGTCAGCATAGAAAGCGCTATCTCCTAATTCGTGGCGAATGCTGATTTTATCGAGGCACAAACGTACACCCTGTACTCCAAACTGATCAGAAAACGTAAGCCAGATTGGATCTCCGATTTTCAGATCAGCGATATTGATAAGTTTTGTTCCGCAAAACCTACAAACATCAGTTTCAATAGGCGCTCCGCAATTAGGGCAATTAGTTATTCTCGGTACACTCATGGTCTTGCCTTTCTATTACACTTTGCGCTCGCCAAGAACGCTTCGACACATACATCGTGAGCGTCGATTCGGCATACTAGTTTATCACCCAAGCGTCCAGCATTAACTTCGTATTTTGCCGCTTGATTCAGGTCTTTTATCTCTTGGCCACAGAAATCACAGTAATAAATTGTGCGTTTCATTTATCTTTCTCCTTTCCGTCTCTACAGAACCAGTCGTCGTCCTCGGCATGTCTGCCTAACTCAAAGATATCTCCTGTGTCAAGTTTGCAATATGCTTTCAAATCAAAATATCCTTTTTTCCCATAATGTTCGTTTACGACTCTGTATCTGCAATCCCGACACCGCACCACTTTTACAGCGTCCACGGTAAGCGCGAGATCAATATCTTTGCATATTGCCTCAATTATTGCATCCGCATCCTCTTTGACTTTTCCTTGAATATTTGCCGTTTGGTTGCGAAACGATTCTTTCAGAGCATTCGCATCAATCAACCGTTGTTCCATCGTCTTTCCTTTCCGCTCGCTGAACTACTGCCGCAACTTCGTCGACTCGAATGTACATCGGATAATCGCTTTCATTAGTTATTCCTTCAAGGTTGTATTGCGTAAGCGCATTATCGAAATGCTTCAAAGTACAATGCTCGCATTCCACAGTAACGATTGCACCGCTTTTTAATATGAAATCAAATTTGCTCATCGTCTTTCTCCTTTCCGTCTCCACAGAACCAATCGTCGTTCCACGGTTCAGCCAAGCCTCTGTAAGGATGTATGGAGCAGTATTTTTCTGCATCACCTCTGCAATTAATGCAGTTTTTACAGCGAGTTATCTTCTGCACTTCCATTAGCAATCTAAACTCCGTGCTTTGCGTCTCGGGTATGTTATTCGCAGTAATGCTGTGCAACCTGAACGAATACTCTCCGCTATTAGATGAAATGAGGTCTAATATTTTATGAGACGCAGAATCTAACATATTTTTGCAAAGACATTCTGTGAAAAAGTTTATCGATTCCTGGTCTTCGTAAGGAATAATCCTAGCTTCTGTATATTTGATTGGCTTGTCCATTATTCAAGTACCTCTATAGACATCGGAATTTTCTCGACTAGTTCGCAGAACATAAAATGTGCTAAGTAACCGGATTCTAGCTGAACTGCATTGCAATTTTGTCTCTCGACTCCATTGAGCTTTTTTTGACACTCTTCAACTTTTATATAATACCAGCTTTGCCAACGAAAACCGGTACCAGTAGGTAGTTCCTGAAATGCTACAATTCGATTATCTTGTTTCGGCTTATTAATGATCATTTTTCTCTCCTTTCTGCTGCAATAATAGTCGGAGCAGCATCGATCATCTCACGTGCACAATCACCGATAAAATCACCAACGATGAATTTCTCTTTCAATTCATCTCTATCCACCAAATCCCCATGCTCATCGGGCAGTACGCCTTTGATTGGACACCATGGCGGTCTGCTATCGTAGGACGGTTCAAACAGCTTTGTAACGGCACACGCACCTCCCCACTCTGCTATCGGGCATCGTTTCGTCATTCCGTCTTCTTTCCATCTACACGCTCTCGGAATGTCCATGTCAACAATCAGATTAGCCATTGTGTTTACCTCCTAACCAAGACTTCTGTGTCAATTCCGATTTTCTTACCAATGTAGTTTGCTGCGTTCATATTCCCACAAGAATAATAGAAATAGTTATTATGCCCAAAGCCCTTCGGTGCGTTGTTTGCATCGTTATACTCGTTCACGATATGCTCGAGTGCCTTGATAACCTTTTTCTTGCTGATAAGTCCAAACATTTTTCTCTCCTTTCAGTCGTCTATTTCCAAGTATAAAAGGCAGCCTTCCATCATTCCACAAAGGAAGAACGAAACAGCTATGAGTATTCTGACGGCAGCAGATTCTGGACGGACTATTAAAATATAAATCGTAGGAGCAAGCCAAATCAGCTCCAATAAATGTATAAACCAAAAATCGACTATGAAATCGATTATGAACTTTACGAACTTTTTAATGATTTTCAACATGGTGTTTCTCCTTTCAACCACCCATTCGCGGCATTGGACATTCCCAATCCCAGTCGTCGTATCTGATCTTGTTATCCATTGTGACTTTTCCGTCTATGATCTCTACTTCTTGACAAAACTCCATACCTTGTTCGAATCCATATAAGCGGACGTCAAGATTGTACTTTTTAGAAATCTCTGCCCATTCTTCGGCCACAAAGCACCACGCTTGCCTTATTGGAATACAAACCGTTTCGTACGCTTTTTCCCAGTAAATATAACATTCGTCGTTTACAAACGCTCTACTTGTACCTTTAATCCAAGCATCTGGCATTATTTTGACTTCGTTAAATTCTCCATCATAATAGCACGTATAACACGGCGGTTGAATAGCATTATCAAAGAATCTTTTCAAATTCTCGCTACTGCCGCGTAATTTCAATGTTCCTTCAATCCAGTTTGGCATTTGTTGTACCTCTTAAACATTGTTTTCTCCGCTTTCACTTTTTTCGAAAAACTCTTCAAAGCTAAACCATCGATTCTTGATTATATGGCCTATTTTAGTAATTCTGCCTCCCCAGCCCTCGGTTTCAACTCGGACCATTTTGCCTTTTAGCTCCTCCCAGTTTTCGACATCGAGAGTTTCCATTAGTTTGATTATTGCATCAAATCCTATTGCCGTGCCGACCCGTTCACGTTTGGTCTCATCCCACGTGTCTAAAGCATAGCCACCAAAGCTGCAGCCCCAACCATCGCCTTCTAGAGTTAAATAGCAGGTGAATATGCCATGGTCTTCCACTCCAAGTGATGTGTGAACTATTTTAGCATTTTGTATTTCCATCATTTACATAATTCTCCTTTCAAAAATAAAAAGAAAGAGCCCATGTTAGAGCTCTGTCTCTTTTAAAGATTATTATAAAAGATTTCCAAATTTGTCCGTTTCTTTTCGGCAGATATACAGAGGAATGAAACCAAATAAAAACCATCCAGTATAGAAATAATGTTTTTCATAATAGTATCCATTCCATTTTCTATCAGCGTTCCAAGATCGTTTAATAATCATATTGTTTTACCTCCTTTAATTCTTTCTCATAATCTAAGAAGTATTTATCGCGAAAATAAAAAGGACCTTGTTAGGTCCTCTTCTTGTTAAAGTGTCTTTTGTACATTTCTGTTCTTTTTGCTTTTTCGTTTTCTGCCTTTTGTCTAGCGATATCCTCCTCAGCCTTCATAAGATTTTTCCTCCACATACTGGAAAAGTATGGGCACCAGTCGATAGGGTACTTAGTACCGCACCCTATGCTACCGTTGCTTCCATCACACCAG
>Ga0310691_10002414_pt1 | contig 24973 bp, 15 predicted proteins | sample 176DNAGHGlowgp2_FD_203887 | JGI IMG/M metagenome (GOLD analysis project Ga0310691, IMG submission 203887) | Sheep rumen microbial communities from Palmerston North, Manawatu-Wanganui, New Zealand - 1766 DNA GHGlow gp2 (v2) (version 2) | ecosystem: Host-associated > Mammals > Digestive system >...
TTATCACATACTATTTCTGTACATGCTGGTATATTCCATTTTCCATTATCCCATGTCGCTGTTACTCATGTCTCTACATAATGTCCATTTGCAACTTCTCATGTTGTACATGTCTCTGTCTTTGTATCACTTACACATGTTACGTTATCTTCTGTATGGAATCATCTTTTACATTCGTATGTACATTCTGTTCAATCCATACTCCATGCTGGTGCTGTCGTGTATCAATTCTCTGTCCAGCTTGATGTGAATGTTCAATTTACTATTTGTGCATTCTCTACATTAAATTCACCACACGATTCTCAACTTAATGTATCTGCTTCACATTGGTTATTTGTTGCATTCAAATGATACTCTTTATCACATACTATTTCTGTACATGCTGGTATATTCCATTTTCCATTATCCCATGTCGCTGTTACTCATGTCTCTACATAATGTCCATTTGCAACTTCTCATGTTGTACATGTCTCTGTCTTTGTATTAGATTCACATACGCCATTACCATTATCATGATAGTTACTTGTATCACATTCCCGTTGAGCATATAATACATTTAAAGTTCCTGAATTAACATTATCTACTCAAACTTTATCTCCTTCTGCATATCCTGATCATTTAGCATCTTTCCATCAACTGAATACATATCACTCCCCTTTACTAAATTGGAATTCATTTCCTAGAATTGTATATTCGTTATTAACTATAATTGTTTCAGAATCTACACAAACATTTTCAATATTTTCATCTGGACAATATTTTATCATAGTAGTTTCAGCCGAAATAGGTCCATAGAATGCACGTAATTGTACTGTATATTTTTTATTAATATTTGGATTTTCTGTAGTAATATCTTCTTCCTTAGCATTTGCTTTTAATACTTCAAATGTTGCACCAGGATATACTGTTACCTCAGTATCTTCATATGCCGAACCATTCCATTTTTGAACTACCCAATATTTAAATTGTTTAGTATTATCATTTGGCGTTGACGCAGCTCCTGCTACGGCTTCTGCTTTGTCAGCATAGAATCATTTATCACTTGGTGCATTAATTCAATCAACTGCATCGTAAACTACATCTATACCTTTTGCTCCATCTAACTTACTTCTCCACTTTGCATAAAGATCCAATTTTTTAGTAATTCGGAATCTATCTACGTCTGCATTCGTATTTGCTGTTGGATTTCAATATTGATCTAATTCTGTAGGCTCTGTTTTGTCGTAAGGTGTTGTTACTGTTGTATCATTCAATTCAAAAGCCTCTGTATTAAATGCATCTGTAAATGCTTCATCTCTAAACCATCCTACAAATTCATAATCATCTCTTGTTCAATCTTTACTAAGATTAACATTTCCTCCAAAATTTACACGGAATGACATACCTTGATCTCAAAAATCTAGTGAATCATCTCCATCAGCATTTGGATGTAAGAATACACGATATTGAATTTGTCTCCATTTAGCGTAAACCGTTAATCATTCTGGCATAGTGGTAAATGTATATGGCTGAGTACAAGTATCGTCTATGTACCATCATTCAAATACATACCCTGCAGGAGCTACTGGCTCATAATAATCATTTCCACCTCTATTGTACGAAGATAAATCTGATTCGTATGCAATATCTTTCACCTCTCTTAATTGATTTCTATTCGTTTCATCTAGTTCCACTCAATCACCATTCACATACTTACCATCCATAAAACTAATTGAATATTTGATAGGATTATAATAAATTCTGAGTTCATTAAAATTACTAACACTCGCATAATAACCGTTACTATTCTTTTCTCCTAATGGATAATTATAATCACTATCATCTGTTTGATAATGATCAGCCTTAAATCAATTATATTTATCTGATATATTAAATGTTCAATTACTTGCTGAAACAGTATTAATTAAATCGTAATCTCCTTCTGCATTTTGCTTATAGAATTCAATCGGCCTTGATCATGCACCACTTTGAAAACCATAAAATGTTTGTGATGATGAGCTATCAGAAAGTATGAATGCATCAAGAAATGTCGTCCTCGTACCTGCTCAGACATAATTTCAATATCGGTCAGTAGAATAACTATCATACCAAATATAATTACTAGGCCACGTATATCAATTACCAGATAATGTAGATCCGTAAAGACCAGACATTGTCATATGTGTTTTCCAACGATTACTTTGCCAAATTTTAAATGTAAGCGTAATTAGATTTCTGTTATAGTACACATTTAACACTGAGTTTCATTCAGCATTTATTTTTACATTTGAATCAAATCTATCTAAATGAAAACCTTCATATTGATAATTCGTATTATTTATTCTTGCATATGCTGAATCACCATTACCATGCTTTGAAACACCCTCAATGTTATTTCAAACTCTACCATTTCCTGTAAGGGTTTCTGCAAAGTCATAATCATTTCCAGCTGTGTTCTGCTTCCAAATTATTATTGTATAATTAGCTGTTTCAACAGGCGTCCATTTTGCATATAATGTTGTTCTTTCACTTAATTCTCCACCAAATGTAAATTTATTTCACTCAGAACATGCTTCGTCGATATACCATCATCCAAATGTATAACCAAATCTTGATGGATTTACTGGCTCTTCAGTTACTGTTTTCACGAACTGAGGAGTCGTATAACTAGCACCTTTACCATTTTCTTTGAAAACTAACCAATATCATGCAGGAGCATATGCTCTCAATGTTAAATCTCACTCTATATTTATTGTTGTTCAGTTTGTTATAGGTTCACCTGCCATATTACCATCAACAACCTTTTTCCATCATTCAAAATTTTGATCTTGAGTTTTTGGAGTATATGGAGCATTAACTTCATATGAAGGAACTGGATCTCACTCTTTGAATAAAACCTCATCCGTCTGAATTACTGCTCCATTTTCATCAAGATATGTAATTGTATATTTGTTGAACATCATTGCATAAAAATCTATACCCGTTCACAAATTATCAAAATTAGTTCCAACATAAGTCTTTATATCTTCTATCGTCATTCACGTAGTTTCTGCTGTATAATCTGCTCATGTAGTCCATCCACGAAATACTTGTCATTCTGTTTCTCCTATTCCTGGATCAAAAATTAAGCTTTCAACTTCATCTACTGCTTTAACATACATTCATGTTATTACTCCAGTTCAATTGTAGAAATTAACTAATAATCTAGCTGTATCTACAATAGCATATATAGAAAATGATTTTGCCTCAAATTCTACAACTTTACCTTTGATATCTGTCTCTATTTCTTCTACATCAGCTTCTCATACATTAATTTTTTCTTCGTTATAGTTAGTATCTATATGAACTACCGTTTGTGGTTCAGTAGTATCTAATGCTCTAATTGTCACATTAATTGGCTGACTTGGTTGTACTTCTTCTCCATCATATCGGAATGTAATATCTACAGCTTTGACTTTAGTTACATTTGCTTCAATAGCATCATTAACTAAATCAAACACATCATCTTCCTCTACTGGAGTAACCACCATTTCAGTTCCTTGTGGAAATGCTCATAATGAATCCTCAGCAGTTACTACCAATCCATTAGTAGATATATCTCTCCATGATTGAGATAATATTGATGAAAAAGATTTTCCATAAGAAACTACCATTTCTGCGTCAGATTCTTCATCGTTTTCTACTACTGTCTCTTCTGTGTTTGCTGTTTCTACATTTTCAATTTCTTCTACTACTTGTGTGTCTTCCTCAACAACAGCTGTGTCAATAGAATCATTTAAACCTGTAACAACTCCTTCGCCATTACTTTCATCAGTTTCTTCACCTGCAACTGCAGTCTCCACTACAGGCACAGAATCAGATCCATCATTTTCACTAGCTATGTCTGTAGCATATACTGCTGACGTTGCCACGCTCTGCAATACTAATACAGCCAAAGCTAACATTGATAAAAATCTTTTCATGTTTATTGGAATATAAGAATAAAAAATGAAAGGATATAAACTAGAGTCAACATTTTTCTACCTAAGCCAACAAACAGACAATATAAAATTACAAATTTATTGACTTTTTGAAAAAATGATACTATCTTTTGTATACAAAAATGAAATTTAAATTCAAGACTTTTTATGAGAAAATCAGCATTAAATCCGACTTCTAAAAAATGTGTGGTAAAATTTGACATTTTTGAGTTTTTTGTGTAAAATAGATATAGATTTATAAAACAAAATCTTGAAAAAATATGAAAAAACTCTGGTTATTTATTAGTTTACTATGCCTAACTCCTGTTTATACTCTCGCCGTAGGTGTAAACGATATTCATAATATTTTTGATGCAGTAGAATTTATCAAAAAGGCTGTAAGATTTGATAGTATAACAATTAAATCAGACGTCCCTTACGATTTAGTACAATGAGCTATTAAAAAATACTGCCCGCAATCGGCTGTAGATCAAGCTAATAAAGAATTGGAACCATTAAGAGAGGTATGGGTTGCATCAATAACTAAACCAGGTATCAATAAATCTCTTTCTGACAGGTTTGATATGGTTAAGTGATTGATATTAGAACAAAAAAAAGATAATCAATACAGGTATTGTAAGGATAGTTATTTACTATTTTCTATTTTAAAAACTACTCAAGAATTATACACATGAGAAAAAGATCATAAAAAAACAAATACAAAAACTAACAATACACAAAATAAATCACAAGAAACTAAAGCAAATTCTGAATCTCACAATTCTGCATCAACTAAGAAATTAGATTTCACTTTTATTCATGATACTAGTTGATTACCAAATGATGCTAAAAAGTCTTTTTCTGAGACAACAGAAAATTATTTACAGGAAATTATGGCAGACTTAGTAGATATTAACATTTTGGATAAAAATGATTTAAAAACTCTTAATAATAAAATAGAAGTAACATATCTACAAAGCTGTAATGTTACGGAGTGAACTTTTCGCGTGATTATGAATAAGCAAACTGGAGCATACACATTCAAAGAAATTAAATTAATTATAGCATACTGTGATAAGAATAATACTCCAGAAAGACAAAAAAGACATGTGCAACAGATTTTAGCACATGAATTATGACATTATATATATTTCTTTAAAGATAAGAATCCGTCAAAATTTTCGGAAATTTGCTGGGATAATGGTAAAATGAATTGTTTACCTGAAGAATTTGTAAGTAATTATGCAAAAAAATCAAAAGAGGAAGATTATGCAGAAAGTTTTGCTTATTGGTACTTATATAATACAGATGGAAGTTCTGATGATGGACACTGAGCTGCACCAGATAATCCTATAAATAGAAGAGCCAGATATTTTGAAGAATTATTTGAAGAAGAGGAAGACGATGATGACGATGAAAAATAGTTAATCTCCTAAATAATTATTCTCAGTTCCACTTCGGTATTCTTTATCAAAATTGTCTTGAAAGACTATTTCTTCATATTCATCCTCATTATTTTGAGAATCTGAATTTTCATTATTTGCTCCTGATAAATCATTTTCACTTAATCATGAATTAGTTTGGTTAGATTTTTCTGTATTTTGGGGTTTTATGGTTTTGACTTTAATTATCTGATTTTCTTCTACTTGATTAATCTGTATTGGTTGAGTTTTTTCTATGAATAGAGAACTTAATGATAATATTGAGAGTATATATATTAAGACCATACTTAAATTTCTAAAGAATAAATAGTATTATAGTATTATAGATAAACAATAAGAAATCAAAAGAAAAAACTAAATATTATATTTGCAATTTTTCAAAAAATGTCTATACTAAAGTTAATGTAAGGTTTTTACTTACTGGTAAACATAAAACTAATGACAGAACAGGTAGAAAAGGCTGTATCAGCCACACCAGCAAAAGTGCCTACAACAATCACCTTTCAGATTAAACCGTTTAAAGATAATGAAAGAACTGTTGCTCACTGGCAAAAGATCATGGAGAATCTGATTTCTTTGAAATCAAGGATGATTTCATTTTTAATCAGTGGAAATAGTCAATGAATTAAATTTTATGTGAAAATGCCTATAAAATTTAAGGCTTATTTTTGTAATACTTTTTATAGTTCATTCCCAACTTCAGACCTGATTGAAACCACATACCCAAAAATTTCTAAAGAACGTAATTGGGTAAGCATTGATAATGATGCTCGTTTTAAAAATTTACCAGATTTTCAAAAAGAATGAAATTATTTGGATCCAATGAATGACCTACTTTCTTTATTTCAAAACGTTCCTAGCGATTCTACGTTAACTTTATTTTTTGATTATACATTTAAATTAGAAGAATCTGCCCGGAAGCAAGCATGGGATGTTTTTGCAAAAGTAGTAAAATGGGCACGAGCTCCAAACGTAAAAAAAGAAGAAAAATCTGAAGAAAAAAATGATGAAATAGAGAATCAAATTTTCTTTTCGCTATCATATTCATTAATTACAAGTAATTCATCAACTGCAGATGCTGTGCAAATGAATCTACTTTCTGTGCTGGCACCAATGGTTACTAAATGATCTTGTGAATTTAAGGAAAGAAGGATTTGGCATTATTGTCGCTTTTCTGAAATTGTAAATTTATTCCATATTCCTACTCAAAATAATTTTGTTAAATGATTAGATTATACGTTATATCGTAAGTTACCCTATCCTACAAACATTCCTGCATTAAATACTTTTCCTAATCCTAAAAAATTAACATTATTATGAGATACAGATTATAGATGAGACAAGATTCGTTTTTGAATTAAAGAAGAAGATAAATTCCGTCATATATACATCGTTTGAAAAACATGAACCTGAAAATCTACGATTATTTCAAATATGATCATTTCTGATATGAATGCAGGAAATGGTTTATGTTTACTTGACCCTCACGGAGAGCTTGTAGATACAATTATTGAATCTATTCCCTCAAACAGAATTAATGATGTGATTTTATTTGATTTAGCAGATACAGAATATCCAATCTGATTTAACTTATTACAAGCTGATAATGAAGATGAAAAGAACAGAATTGCTTCGTGAGTAGTTTCTACATTCCAGAAATTGTTTGATAATTCGTGGGGACCAAGATTAGAATACATTCTGCGTAATGTTGTACTTTCTGTGATCGATTATCCTAATGCAACTTTGATGCATATTCTACGTATTTTGACAGATAAAGATTTTCGTGAAGAAGTTATTTCTCATGTTCATGATGCTGTTTTATTAAAATTCTGGAATTCTGAATTCAATAAATGGCAGGACAGACAAAGAGAGGAAGCTATTGCTCCGATAACGAATAAAGTATGACAGTTTCTTTCATCTCGCTTAGTTAGAAATGTGTTTGGTCAGCCTCGTTCAAAGTTGAGTATGAGAAAAGCTATGGATGAGGGTAAGATTATATTGGTAAATTTATCGAAAGGTAAAATCTGAGAAGATAATGCTAATATGATTTGATCATTGCTTGTAACAAAAATTCAAATTGATGCGATGTCGAGAGCAGACATTGCTGCAAGCAAACGCCGCCCTTTCTATCTATATATCGATGAATTTCAGAATTTTGCTACTAAATCTTTTGCAACCATTTTATCAGAAGCTAGAAAATATAAATTATCTTTGATTTTAGCAAACCAGTATACTTCACAGTTAGATGAAGATATCAAAAATGCCATTTTTGGTAATGTATGAAGTATCGTATCATTCACGCTTGGGTATGATGATGCTGCAATTATGACATCGCAATTCAAGGAATTAGTTTGAGTTAATGATTTGATTTCTCTGCCTAAGTATACTACTTATACGAGGTTGATGATAGATGGAATTTCATCTGATCCTTTTAGTACAAAGACTTTACCACCATTCTCACCTACTGATGTAGATGATATTGAAGAGCATATAGAAAAAATTAGACGTCAATCACGTCAAAGATATGCAATGGAACGTACACAACTTGAATCTCTCCTGAATGCATGGTGAAAAAAGAAGTTTTCTGCTCAAGAAAAAGTAGCAGAAAAGGCAAAACTTGAAGCACTATGATTAGATGATGAAGATAGTAAAACTTTACAAGATTTTGTAGTTGAACAATCAATTTGAGAGTTTGATAATTTCATGGTAAATGGAGAACAAGCTGATGCTATGGTCATGGACAAGGATGCAAAAACTTTTAAATACGTGTGGTATAAAAAACCTGAAAAATTAGAGGAAGTTGCGAAACTTCAATTTGCAAAATGAAAGACTTTAACATTCCCAACATGAAAGAAAATTAAGCTTTGAGTTGATTCTTATGTGTCTATAGAAGATAAAAATCGTATATTCATTTGGATATGAAAAAAAGACGAAATCAAAAAACTAATTCAAGATATGAAAGTTGCATCAGGATTGGATAAAGATGCAGATTCTCCTCTTGTATTTATTCCAAATGTAGAGAAAATACAGAAATCTCTACAGAAAAAAAATGATCAACAAAAGAAAAAATCTGATTGAAAATGAAAATGAAATTCAAAATCATGAGAAAATAAACAACTAGAGTTTTCGTGAGAATTTTCTGTAAATGATATTAAATTATGACAGCAATATGAATGATATGTAAAATTGATGTATAATTATGGAATGTTTATTACAGTAAAATGAGTAGAATGATTATTACATAAAAATTGGATTGCTCCAATATGAGACTGAATTGAATGGAAAAAATATTATAATATTTGAGATAAAATAAAAGTAACAGCCAAAGAATTTAAAGACATTGATTGAGAAAAAAGGGTTGTTTGGACTCAGAAATAAACTATTAAATCATAATTTTATCTCTAATTTTTCGTAAATCAACTTTTTGTTTTCAACTGTATTTTTCCATTTTTGGCCACAAATCCATTTTATCATCTTTGAAACGTGGTATTAAATGAAAATGAAGATGAAAAACTGTTTGCTGAGCATCTTTTCAATTAGCATTCAGTATATTTATTCATGTTGCTCACAAATATTTTTTATATTTTATAGCTAGATCCCTCATAAAATTAGATACAGAATTTAAACAATCATCACTTATATCGAATATGTTTTCATAATGTTTTTTAGGTATTATTAAAGTGTGTCAAAAACATTCCATGTCTTTTGGTAAAATTGCCATAACTTCATTATTTTCGTCTATTATATAAGAGGGTGTTTTATGTGATATAATGTCACAGAATATACAAGATGTCATATATAAAAAAACAATTAAACACTAATGTATATAACATTTTGCTATAAAATCAACATTTTCATACATTAGTTATAGATCCTCTATTTTTTATAATTCATCTCTAATGGTATTGAATCTACAACTGGAATTGGTAATTCGTAAACATCATCTGTTTCATTTTTTTCACGTTCATTATTTTTACTCTTGTATGAGACAAGTTTTTTTATCGTTAAATATCATCACAATCCAAGTAAACACAGTCATATAATTATAAATCATTTCTGTAATCAGATTATTGCTACTAATATTCAAAATCATAAAGATCAAATAATATCTCAAAATCTAGATACAAAATCTTGTACTCATGTAATTGATCCTTTATCTTTTGGTTTTGTATAACTAATTACTAATGCAGAAGTGATTGGGAATAATATTGCGACTCATAAAGAAATAAGAAAAGTTAGAATTAATATTGCATAAAAATTCTCTGAATATCAAAGTGCGATATATAACAAAGATACTAAAACCAAAATAATAGATATTAACAATTTTTTACTATATTTATCTCAAAATCTTCAAGTAAAAATATTCACAACATATGGTAATTTCATTGCAGCAAAAACTAATGCAATTTCTGAAAGTGAGAGATTGTTCTCTGCTGCTATTATAGGAATAAATAAGAATCCAGTATAATTTAAAAAATTAGTTAACATACAACTTCCGAGAGCTACATACATTTTTCAATTATATTTACGTAATATATTCCATATTTCTTTCCGACTTTCCAATGATAAACAACCATTAATAAATGAGCGAACAAATCATTTTTTTCCGAAAAATTCTTGATCATAATTTTCTTTTATCCTATCGATATGCTTTGACTCTTTTTTTACTCTTTTATAAAATCTTTTCCGTGTTTTGTTATAAGTTTTTGAAATTGCTGTTTTTATTTTTTCATCTTGAATTAAAGAAACTAAAGCAAAAATGACTACAAAAAAATACATATATGGCAGTTCTAGATAATTAACCAAAACTGCTGCAATTAGAGATCATATAACTTCTGTGATATACATAGCTGAGAAATAAATTCCAGAAAGCTTTGTGTTATCTGCTTTTGTTGCTTTTTTTGCATAGTAACTACGATATGTAGTAAATGTTGTCGCATTTGCAATTCAGTTCAGAACAGATGCTATTGTCAGTAATATTCGAGATTGATAAATTCATGCTAAAAAGAATAATAATCAGCATAGAACGTATAAAATCTTTCATATAAGTAAGATGTATTTTACATTCACCTTATCATTCATTCTTCATATCGGAACAACGAAGAGGAGCTTAACAAACGCTAATAAAGCTCACATTGCTGTCACTCATCGGGCATTCCCTACAATTTCTTTAATATATATGGAAAAATATGTATCTGTTCCTAGTCACCATCCTAGCATAAAAAGAGCTAAAGATAATGAAATAGACCTAATCTTTACTGGAATAGTGTTTTTAATTCTTTTTGCTATTTTCCTTATTTTTTTTGGCATAGGTAGTTCATTTTAATGTTATATTATGACTATATTATAGTTACAGCGTGCTAAAATGCAAATTTTGAGTGAGATTTTGCTGTTTTTCTTCTATCTTGAATTTATATTGTACTTTCATAATCTATATTATACTTTTTTTATATTTTTTTAATATATTGAATATGGTAGTTAATCTCGTTGACTTAGTATCAAACAAAACATGATTAGAAAAAAAAGTTATTCGTAACATTATCACTCTTTTGGATGAGTGAAATACTATTCCATTTATTGCTCGTTATCGTAAAGAACTTACTCAATGAGCCACAGATGAACAACTTCGTGATTTCAATGATGTATATACATACACAAAAAATTTAGAAGCTAGGAAAGAAGATGTAATAAGATTGATTGATGAAAAGTGATTATTAACTGATGAACTTAGACAACAAATTATGGAAGCTGAAACTTTAGCTAGAGTGGAAGATTTATATAGACCATTTAAAGAAAAGAAAAATACTCGTGCTACAATTGCAAAGGCGAAGTGACTAGAACCTCTTGCTGAAATTTTGAGAAAAGCTGAATTAAATAAAGAGGACTTTGAAGCGGAAGCTGAGAAATTTGTGAAAAATACTTGAGATGTAAAAACTACAGTGAAAAATAAAGAAGAAGCTATTGCTTGAGCTCAAGATATTATCGCTGAAGATGTATCTGATCATGCAAATCTCAGAGAAGACATCAAAAATCATGAAGAAAATAATGCAAAGATTTCTACAAAACCTACAAAAACTTTTGAAGAAAATTGAGTTTATAAAATATATGCAGACTATTCTAAAAAATGGAACGAAATTCCATCTTATGCATTTTTGGCATTACTTAGAGCAGAGAAAGAAAAACAATTAAATCTGATTATCGATTTTTCACGAGAACACACTTTCGAATCTGCTAAAAAGTTTTTCATTCCTAATGGATGAAAATGATTATGAACTAGTGTAGAATATCTAAATTGAGCAATTGAGGATGGATTGAAAAGATTACTTATTCCTTCAATTGAAAGAGAATTAAGAGCTGACAAAAAGAGATGGGCTGATGAAGCTGCAATTAAAGTTTTTGGAGAGAATTTGAAAAATCTATTGTTAACTCCACCTATTCAATGAAAAACTGTGCTTGGATTCGATCCAGCATTTAGAACTGGTTGTAAATTAGCTATTGTAGATCCAACTGGAAAATTTTTGTTCAATACTGTAATTTACCCTACCGCCCCACAAAACGACACAGAAAAAGCTGAAGCAATTTTGATGTGATTAATTGAACAATATCATATAGATTTGATTTCACTCTGAAATGGAACAGCCAGCCGTGAGTCTGAGCAATTTTTGGCAAATGTAATAAAGAAACATAAATTGAAAGTACAATATATTATCACAAGTGAAGCTTGAGCATCCGTATATTCTGCCAGTAAATTAGCACAAGATGAATATCCATCTCTCGATGTAACAGTTAGATGAGCAATTAGTATTGCTCACAGAGTGCAAGATCCTTTGGCAGAATTAACTAAAATCGATCCAAAATCTATATGAGTATGACAATACCAACACGATGTAGACCAGAAATTTTTAAAAGAGAAATTGGATGAAAAAGTGGAAGATACTGTGAACTCTGTATGAGTAGATGTAAATACTGCGAGTTATACACTACTGCAATATGTAGCAGGTTTGAGTGAAAAAGTCTGAAAATCTATAGTGGAATATAGGGATGAAAATTGAGCTTTTGAAAGTAAAGCCGAAGTTAAGAAAGTTAAATGACTCTGACCAAAAGCCTATGAACAAGCTATCTGATTTTTGAGAATTAAAAACTGAAAAGAACCACTAGATCAAACATGAATCCATCCAGAGAATTTTAAACAAGTTTATGAAATACTGAGAAATGAATTCTGAATTGATAAGAAAAAGTTAGTTTTACCTATGAAAGATTTGGATGTAAATGAAAGACAAATTAATGAATGGAGCGAAAAATATAACATCTGAAAAGAGACTTTGGAAGATTGTATTAAGGAACTTCAAAGACCATGATTAGATCCAAGAGATGAATGAGATGCTCCATGTTTCAAATCTGATGTATTAGATATCAAAGATTTGAAAATTTGAATGCAACTCGAATGAGTAGTCAGAAATGTAACAGATTTTGGTGCTTTTGTGGATATTGGACTGCATAATGACTGATTAGTTCATAAATCACAAATGGCTAACCATTACGTTTCTAATCCTATTGAAGTGGTAAGTGTATGACAAAAAGTAAGTGTCAGAGTTTTGGATATAGACGAAGAAAGAGAAAAAGTTAGTTTAACTATGAAAGATCAATCCAGTATGGAAAGTAAAACTGAACATGATTTCAAGAAAAACAAAAAAGAAGATGTAGTTCGCTCAAGAGATGAAAACGACACATCTTCCAGTCTAAAAAGTAATATTACATTTACTAAAGTATAATTTTTTATCCAAAGAAATTTGGATTAATTAGTCTAAGTATAGCTCACGAGAATCACAATAATAGTATGACTATCGCTACTTTTTTAAGTATTCACTTTGCTTTTGTTACTTGACTATTATCTTCTCACGATCATGCCCACATAATACCAGCAACTATTATAAAAATGAAACATACTACCAAAATAAGAGACATGATAATCTTAGTTAATGCTCATACCATTTTAGGGAATGCTGTTGTTGGATTTGTTTCACTATCTTTACTTGTTCATATACAATTTCATATGATTGGGAAATTTGTATTAAGTTTTATTCAATCACACCCTGATACTGAAGAAGGAATTTGCGCACCATTTGAATCTGAAGAAGAATTTTTCACGCCATTTACTGAAACTTCTGGATGATTTACTATATTTGTTATTTGCCCACCCTCATAATTAACCATCCCCGCTTGAATCCTGGATTCTTCGCTAAATGTCCATGTGAATGGATTAAAAAGTAATCATAGGATTAGGCAGCTAAATAAAAGTTTTCTCATTAACCTATGAATAAATTATAAAATTCCTATTTGTAGTATAATCCAAAATATATAAAAATGCAAAAAAAATCAGACTTTTTTAAAAAATTATCTCCTCCCAAGTTTTCATTTTAATACTATTAGTTCCTTTTTTTCTTCGTCTGTTAAATTTTTGCTTTTTGTGGCGAGTTTAAAAAGTTCCTGAATTACTGGAGTTATTGTGGTCACAATTATCCGACGTTTAGCTTTTTCATCAGAGAGCTCTGAAAGTTCTTTTTCTCGTCGAAGCTGGAATTCATCAAGTGTAGATTTTTCTTCATCAGAGTATGTACTATTTAACGTATGCGATAGTAATCAATCTGCATCTACACGAGCAACTTCATTAGCAAATTTAGTTAGGTCTGAAATAAATTCAGATTCTTCTTTTAATTGTGAATTGATAAATCAGTTATGAAAAAGTGAAATAAACAATTTTTCACGATCTAATTGGTATTGTGATTCACTTTTTTCTTCGTTTCTTCTCTGCTGTTGAATAAAGATTTTACCAGCTCCTTGTACGTATTTTTTGAATTGTAAATCTACCGTCTCAAAAGGAAATCATAATTTTTCTGCAAAAGATCTTTTATAACTTTCTTGAATGAGAACATTATTTACGGCAAGAATTAATTCGAACATTGTATTAATTAATTTAGTCTTGTCTACTGGAGAATTCATATCAAATGAATTTCTCAAACGATCGAATATTTCAAGGAATCAGTCTGTTGCTTTATCAATGCATTCCTGAAAAATCTGGCTTCAATTTCCATGGTTTGCTATTTCATCTGCATCTTTAAATCACTCTGGGAGAGAAATTATTTTTGGGAAAACGTCCTGTGCATAGCATAGTTTGAGAGCACGAAAAGTAGCTTGACGTCAGGCTTGGTCGTTATCAAAAAGTAAATACAAATTTTCTGTATGACGTTTAAGAATTTTTACGTGCTGTTCTGTGAGTGCAGTCCCAGAAGTAGCGACTCAAATGGGGAATCACAGGCGTGCTAATCATATTACGTCCATCTGTCATTCTACTACGATTAGTTTTTGCTGTTTATTTATAAATTGTTTAGCGTGGGAAAGTCAGTAAAGAATTTTTGATTTTTCAAATGCCTTATGTTCGGCTGAATTAATGTATTTTGGAGCATCTTCTGGGTTTAAAACTCTAGCACTAAATCCGACCACATTTTTCATCAAATCATAAATTGGAAATGTGATTCTATTTCTGAAAAATGCATAAATTTCTCCGTTTGCATTTCTTTTGGCAAGTGATGCTTCGAGTAAATCATCATCATTGAATCATTTACTCCTTAACATGTTTAGAAGTTCGTAATGTTTATCGTTTGCATATCCTATTCAGAATTCTGAGATTAATTTATCGTCCAAATGTCTTTTATTGTGAAGATAATCTAATGCAGTTTGACTATTTTTTAGGGATTCAACAAAAAATTCTTGGGTTAGTTTGTGCATTCTTTTTAGTTTCTCTTTATCATCTTGAGATTTTTGTGCGTAAGTAGAAACTTGCTGATATTGTGAAATATCAATATGCTCTTGTTCTGCTAATACTTTTACAGCATCTCGAAAATCTATTCTCTCTATTTCCTGAACAAATTTAAAAACATCTCATCATTTTCAGCATCCAAAACATTTAAAAATCTGCTTTGTAGGAGATACCATAAATGATGGTGTTTTCTCTCAATGAAATGGGCAGCATGCAGAAAAATTACTTCCTGCTCTTTTGAGAGGAACGTATTTAGAAATCACATCAACAATATCGACACGACCTAATACTTCATCTATGAGAGAATTAGCCATCCAATTTTTTAGAGTAATCTGAAAAACTTGTCTATTTAAATTATATTGATTTTCTATTTATTTTTCAAGTGAGAGAAATTTTTATCATTCTCTAATTTTTGTTGTATCCCAAACTCTATATGAATTTGCCCAATCTTCATATTTGGCTTCAGAATCATTTATATATTTTCATCCATACAAGTTGGACATGAAATTGTATTTATTCTTTACTGTAGGGTTATTCATTGCTAGTTGGCGGAAGTAATCGTGATGATTTAAGTAAAGATTGTGACATTCTGCGAAATCTTCAAACGGATCACTCATTCCATATCATGAACAAAAATCTTCTTTTGTCATTCAACTTTTTCTGACTGTTTCTGAAGCTCGAGAATACTTATAATATTCTAAACTTGGATCATCTAATGCAAAAACTGATTTGTTAAATTCTGTAAAATTTTGTGATTTTTGATTGCTAGTTCATTGAAGTCATCATAAATCAACTATATGTCACATTTCGTGTGAAATAACTTGAAAAAATTCATTATCATATTTCATTCATCATAAATTTATTGTTACTGTAGTCCAATTCGCACTTCATCTACGAGCTCAATTTTTCTCATTAATCAGCATTGCTAAAAGAGCTTTTGATGGGGTGTTTCCGCGAGTAATATTTGTATCAAGTTTTTTGAGTAAATATGTAACATATGCAAATTTTGTAGACTTGTCTTTGTCTGTAAAATTTCATGCTCGAGATATTTTCTCGCATATATTTTTGTATTTTGAACAAAGATTAAAAAAAACTGAACTTGTTCAATGGTCTTCTATTTCATCAAGATTAGCTAATTCATCATCAGATTGAGACTCTGTTTCTAAGTAATCAAATTGTGAAACTTCATCGGTTTCTCATGTAAGTCAAATTTTTATAGTCAATGCTAAATATACAGCGATAGCGACGCCTAAAACCTTTATTACATTCCAGAATTGTTTACCTAATCGTGTATTTTCTAGCATAAAAAAGGAACTCATACAATAAAATCTAGTCTAATTATATTCAAAACTATTAAATTTTGCAAATTTTTAAACAAAATTTTATTAATTTTTTGGAGAATATCGTTGCATATCAGTCAAAATTAAATCAGACTGAGCTCATCTAACATTTCGAACAATTAATTCATCAAATTTAACTTTCTGAGCATAACACATCATTAGAAAATTGTATCATCAAACTACTATCTTTTTAGCTTTTCTCTGAGCTTTATAGATATTTTTTCATGCTCATCATGTAATATTTTCTACTAACAGTTCGTAATCTGATAATCCTGGAATTGTTTGTAAATATTCGAAAATTTCACGAGATTCATCTTTTACTGTAGAAATGATGAAAAAAGATTCTTCAGATTTTGAGATAAATTTAGATAGCATTGATTCTAAATCAACGACAGCCTTTAAATGCGGAAGTTTCTTTTCTTCAAAATCATTAATATTTGGTAATAATTCAGGATAAGCTGTTTCGTGGTTTGATAAAAATAATGTGTGATGATTTCAGAAAATATCTAAGAATTCATCCCAGTTTGTAAACTTTGTATCCTCGCTAAATAGAAAATAGAAATCTGATTGATTGTACATTTTTCTCTGAACTTTGGCGACAGTTTCTGTGATAGAGAAGAAATGCTCAATCTGAAGTCGTAATGTCTTAAAATCTCAGGGCTGTAATGCTGATTCAAGTTTTGGTCAGAATTCTTTAAACCTTTCGAGTAATAATTTCGTTTGATAGAATTCTATACTTGAAACGATAGGATTGATTTGAATTTCATCATCCGGAATATTTATAAATAATTTTTTGGTTTCAGTTCGGAGAATTCAGATAAACATCGTGAAAAATGTATCAAACTCTTGAAGTGTAGTCAAAGATTCAGCAGAAATCAGATTTTTTTCTTGTAAAAGCTGGTATTTATAAAGTAGCATATCCACAAAATTTTGGATATAATACAAGTCACAAGTACGAGAAAGATACAGGTTATAAGAGCGATATCGCCATTCGGTATCAAAGAATAGAATTTGAAAATCTTGGTAGGTTTCGATATTCTTTTCAAGAAGTGAATATAGTCATTGATGAGTAGTCAGAATGAGTGGATATTTTACTATTTCACGTGAATCTTTGATAAATCCATAGACTTTGTAATCTCACTTAGAATTTAAATCAAGAACTCAGTATCCATAGAATAAATGAACACAATATTTGATGATGAATAATATTTCAAAATCTGAAAATTCTGACTTTGATAGAAATGTTTGGAATAATTTTGGAGAGATTGTCTGCTCCTCACGAGCAAATCCAATATTTTTGATTCACATATCGTTGAGGAGATTTTTGGCGATATCTAATTTGGGTTTTGAAGAAAATACGAGAAGAAACTTTTTATTGGCGAAAAGAGATTGGAGCAATGATTTGAATTTCAAATTTCATATATAGTACCTTTTTTTGGATTCATAGTTTGAAGTCTGAATATCATATGGAAATGAAGTGAAAGATGTGTCAGCTGGTGCAATTTTTTTGAGAGCTGGAATATTTATATCCCCAATCGATGGTGAGGGTTTGTATTCGTATGAAGAAAAAACTTGAAGAAATTCAGCGTTTGATTTATTGATTAATTGACTAAGAGCTGGCGTCTTTTCTTGAACGTCTCAGAGAAAATCTATTAAATAGCAAAATAAAGCTAAAGTAGCTTTGGTATCAAAAAATGCATCATGAAAAGTACTCTGCTGAGATGAATCATTTGTAAAAGAAAGTCAAAATTTTGATTTTCGTTGTAAAAATAATGGTTTTTCTTCGAGATGACTTGATAAAATTTCCAATGCATAACTTGGTGCATATGGAACCATCGCTTGAGAGAGCTGGAATGTATCGATAGAGAATGCGTACTGAAGAGATGGGAAAAAACGATTTAAAAATGATAAATCGAATGCAATATTATGTCAGACTACTATTGTATTTTTTCAGAAAAAATGAGAAATTTCTTTTTCAACTTCTGATGGAGTTGGAGCTGAAAGAAGATCTTTAGGATCAATATTTGTAATAAAGCTAACTATATTTTTTAACTCTTTTAACTCCTTTTCAGGACGTAAAAGTGTCTGATATTGGTCGATAATATTTCCGTCAATATCAATCTCCACAATTCATAATTGAATTGGTTCATCTTTGAGCAAATCTAATCCTGTCGTTTCAAAATCTAATCAAATATATCTAAACTTTGGAGATAGCACTTTTATGAATTGTGAAATATAAAACGGTGATTTTATAAACAAATCTGATTTTTAATCAAGATGATAAGTTTTTCTATAACTAAATTTAAAAAAAGATTCTCCATTAGGAGAATCTTTTGTGTATTTATTGTTCAATATTAGTATCCCATAGTTAATATTTTCCATTCTCATCCTTTAGTTCTTCCAAGATACCATTGATATCCTGTAAGAGTTTTATTTGGTTCGAATGCTCAAGCCATTTGTGCATCTTGTTCTGGAATGAAGAATTCGCTTTCATATACTACACATTCATCGATTGTTAATCATTCTTTTTCTTCAAATGTTTTACAATATTCTAATTCTGAAGTAGATTTTTCATCTCCCATGTATGTTAATTTAACATTTTCTACTTTAACTGTCATTTTACCGAAACCTTCATCATTAATCACTTTTTCTGCAGCTTTAAGATCTTCTTCTGTATAAAGAGATTCTACAGCTCCTGTATTGTTTGCTCTATAATATTCCCATTCATCTACTTCTGTTCCATCTGCTAATTTACACATTCCTGATTCATTTCATTCTTCATCTTTTACGATATTAACTGTTCATCCCTGCTGTTCACAATAAACTGATGCAGGATTTGGCATTCATATTGTAGGTTCTTCTGTAGAAGAATCTGTTTCAACACTGTTTGATCTGTACATCATCAACATAACCCATCCTCTTACTTCTGTAATAGTTGGAGTTGTATTTGTTAAGATTCCAGCTTCTTTTAATGCATTAAGATGATCTTCATAATAATTTCATTCAGATTTATTATATTTGTCTCCAAACAAAACTCTTGAGAAAACTGTAGCATATTCAGCTCTAGTAACTTTACCATTTGGATTAAATTCCTTTAATGGAGTTCCATCAGCATTAATTCCCATAATTTTGTAAGCGTATGCAGTTTGGATAAAATCAGCTAAATCTCCTAAAGATTCATTCACATCAGAATATTCAACTTTTTCTGCATCTACTGGAGTTTTTCACAAAACTTTTGTCATATATTGAGACATCATTTTTGCAAGCTCAGCTCTAGTTAATCAATCAGATAATCTTGCTTTATCTATGTTATCAATTGTTGTTATTCATTTTTCAAGAGCCCATTCGTAAGCTTTAACTTGTTCTTCATCATATTTTTGTGTAGCAGAAGTTGTTGTTACGGAATCATCTGTATCGTTAGAAACTGTTTCAGTATCTGCTCCAGTAGTCTCAACTTCAGTAGTTTCAACTGTCTCTTCATCAGTTTTTGATACTGTATCAGCTGCATCTCATGTTGTAGCTTCAGTCGTATCTGCTACTGTACCAGTTTGTTCTGCAGTTGTGTCTGTTGTTTCAGTAGTATCAACTACTGATCCAGTGTTTTCTGATGTTGTTGTACCAGTTGTATTAAGAGAATCTACAGTAGTAACAGTTGGCTCTGGTACAACAGATCCTGTTAATTGCTCAGCTTTGTTTTCATCAGCCAAAACAAAAGCCATAGTTCATAATAAAAACGCTCCCACTAGGAGAAAAGAAAATTTTTTCATTTTTCTTAAAGTAAAAAATAAAATCAAACATCTTCCTTTATTTAAAGGATTGTCCATTAAATACAGATTTAAACCTTATTCTCCAATAAGTAATCAAATAATTAATAGATTATGATTGTAATATATGAAAATGGAGTTAAAATAAAAGAGTAAATAAAATTGATATTGGAACAATAATTTATAAAATGCTATTTGCATAAACTAAAACTTAAATAATATGGAACGTTCTTATGTATCTGCCATTGATGGCATCCCTGGAATAATGCCAGGAACCAAGAGTTTGCTTCCTCCTCCACCTTTTGAGCCCGAGGGAAAACAAAAGATTTTGGGAGATAGACAATACGGTGAAAAATGTGTCGAACTACCGAAACAAAAGAGTTGTATTATCAAACAGCCCAAAAAATCTGAGTAAAATTATTTCTCTGTAAAAATGGAGTCTTGTTTCAAGGTTCCATTTTTTATTTTTATATACATTAGATACATTTTGTTTCAGATTTCTCTTGCATTCTATTTTAAAAATAATAAATTTTTTGTTGGTTTATTATTTTGGTAAGCAAATTATGAACGCAATAACAACGACTACAACCACTACCACACGCCAAATTTGGTAGGAGTTTCCCGTTGTTATAAATCGAAGAGCTCCTACTAAACAGTAGGATTTTTTATTAGGTTATACACATAAAGATGTCAAATCATGAAGACACTCCCTTGTTTAGACAACGTCATACTCTAGCTCATGTATTAGCTGAAGCTATTCAAAGAGTACAACAATGGGATGTAGAAGTAGCAATCTGACCAGCAATTGATAATGGATTGTATTACGATTTTTTATTCAGTGAAGAAAAACAAATCTGAGAAGATGACTTGAAAAAAGTTCAAGACCAAATGGTAAAAATCGTGAAAGAAAATCAAGAATTAATTCGTATTGATGTAAGCGCTGAAGATTCAGACTATTTTGTTAATCAGTTGATGAAACAGAAGTATAAAGATGAAATGAGAAGAGAATTCATTGCTGATGGAGAAAGTATTTCATTCTATATCAATACTATCGCAGAAGCTGCTAAAGATAGAGTTTTGGAATGAATTGATGAAAATTATATTAAATACTATGAATGAATTACTAAATATCTTCAAGAAAAATTTCCTGATAAATTCGCTGGGAAATTCGCTACATTCTTGGATATGTGTGAAGGACCTCATGTAGAAAACACCAAAGAAATTGATCCAAAAGCGTTCCAAATAGATAAATTAGCCTGAGCTTACTGGAGAGGAAATTCAAATAATGTGATGATGACGAGAATCTACGTTTGGGCTTTTGAAGATAAAGAACATTTGAAAGCTTATGCTGAAGAAGTGGAAGAAGCTAAAAGAAGAGATCATAGAAAATTATGAAAAGATTTATCAATTTTCATGTCTCATGATTTGGTTGGTAAAGGTATGCCTCTTTGGTTGCCAAATGGTGCTGTAATTAGAAAGCAACTGGAAAACTACATATACGAGAAAGAAAGAAATATGGGATATATGCATGTATATACTCCATGCGTAGGAACCGTTGATTTATACAAAACTTCATGACACTGGGATCACTATCAAGAAAATATGTTCCCTTCGATGAAAGTGGATGAAGAAGAGTTTGTACTTAGACCAATGAACTGTCCTCATCATATGCTAATTTATGCAAATGATTTGAGATCTTATAGAGATTTACCTATCAGAATCGGAGAATTTGCTACAGATTTCAGATATGAAGCAAGTGGTGTGGTAAAATGACTAGAAAGAGTGAGATGTATGTGTCAAAATGATGCTCATCTATTCGTTAGACCCGACCAAATCTGAGAAGAATTCAAGAAAGTTGTAACTTTGATTCTTGATGTATATAAAGATTTTGGATTAACTAATTATAAATTCAGACTCTCATTAAGAGATCCTGCAGACAAAGAAAAATACTTCGATGATGATCAGATGTGGAATGAAGCAGAAAATAAACTCAGAGAAGTATTGAATGAATTTGGTTGTCCTTATACAGAAGCCATCTGAGAAGCTGCTTTCTATGGACCTAAACTAGATGTAGAAGTAAAACCTGCAGTTGGTCCAGAAGTAACTTTATCTACATGTCAGCTTGATTTCTTGTTGCCTAGAAGATTCAATCTTGAATATACGGACAAAGATGGAGAAAAGAAAACTCCAGTAGTAATTCATAGAGCTATATTTGGAACATTTGATAGATTTACTGCGTTCTTATTAGAAGAAACTAAGTGAGTATTCCCATTCTGGTTAGCTCCTCAACAAGTTAGGATTCTTCCAGTAGCTGATCCATTTACTGATTATGCGAATAAAGTTTGTGAAGATTTGAGAAAAGAAAACATCAGAGTAAGTGTAGATACAAGTGCAGATAGTTTGAATAAAAAAATTAGAAATGCTGAGCTTATGAAAGTGCCTTATATACTTATTGTAGGAGAAAAAGAAGTAAACTCTAACTGAGTTTCAGTAAGGGTATTCAAGACGAAAGAACAATACGAACAAAGTGAAGCAGAATTCATAAAGGCTGCCGTTGAAAAAAGAGATACAAGAGCGTTATAATTTACAGATAGAGGAAAGACTGGTTTTGAAAGAATCGGTCTTTTTTTATTGATTTTAAAATGGTGAGAACTGCTATTTCTCTTTATTCTGAATACATCAAAGAATCCAAAAAAATCCCCCTCTTTTTCAAGGGGGGGTTAGGGGGAGATTTGATTACATAGCACTTCTCATAAGCATTAACATTACGTATCATCTCAATTCTTTCAAATCTGGATTATCATTATTTATTATTCATTCTTCTTTTAGTTTAGCTAAATGAGTTGAGTAGTATTTATCAATTCCATCAGCTAATCAATATAACATTCTTGATAGAGCGGTACCAAACTCATCCCTCGTTACAGGATCATTAGGTCTAAATTTTTCAACTCAAATTCACATGATTCATAATTGATACGCGAAGGTTACAGCTCAACCATAATCATTATTTAATTGTTCAGTAACATCGGAAAATTTTGGAACAATTGAGTTATTTGGAACTTTTCAGAGTACATTTATGGCATAATTTGATAACATTTTTGCCATTGCAATCCTTGTTAATCAGTCATTCATATTTGCCTTATTTATATCATCCATTGTTGTTATTCAATAATTGAATGCAAATCTATAAGCGTTATTAAATTCTCTAGAGAATCAATTCGATAATACTTCTGATTGTTCTCATTCTAAATATCGTGAAGTATCTATGCTATCTTCTTCGGTATTTTCTGATATATTGATGTCTTGGTTAGTAATTTTTGTGTTGTCTCATGTATCAATTGATGTTTCATTATCTCCTGTATTAACATCAGCATTTTCTGGTTCTGTAACTACCTCGTCCTTAACACAAATATTATTTTCTAAATGATTTCAATCTTCACATAAACACTTATCTTCTTTTTCATCATAATATCACTTCATAGATTGATAACATTGATTATCTAATATTGCTCGTGTTGAGACTGTTTCCTCATTCTCTACATATCCGTAGATTTTAAATTCTTCATCTGTCATTCAATTCGCTATATCTTCACAATACACATCTATTTCTTCTTGACTATATCAACATATTCATTTTTCACGTAAATTTCAGGTATATTCCATAGGCAAGCAACGTTCATTCATATCCATATTTGCTAGTTTACTATTTCTTTCACATGTATATTTAGCATTGCTATGTCTACTAATATAATCTTCATTCTGATATATTTGTTGTAGTTGGTTATAATACTCTCATCACTCTTTAATTGCTTGATATTTATCAGTTCTATATCAAGCGAAACTAAATGATATAAAACATGTTAACGATAATATAACCAATAAACTTTTTTTCATAACAAAATTAATAATAAATAAAATTTATATAATTTTTCTAGTAATAATAAATAATATTGCAAGAAATAATTTATACATTCTTTACTATCAGATTTTTTCAAATTTGTGTGATAAATCCACCACCACAAGCGGTCCCCCTCTTTTATCAAGGAGGAAAAATAAAAGCCCCTCTTGATAAAGAAGGGTTTGGGGAGATTTAAAAAAACGTCCTTCCGAAGAAGAACGTTTCATATATAAGATAATAATTACCTCTTTGACCATGTAGGAGCTTTTCTGGCTTTCTTCAAACCTGGCTTTTTCCTTTCCTTTACTCTTGGATCTCTCTTGAGAAGTCCATAAGGTTTCAAAGTTGGTCTTAAGTCTGAATTCCATTCAATTAATGCTCTTGCAAATCCTAATTTAATAGCATCAGAATGACCTGCAATACCTCCTCCTAATACGCGAATGTGTGCATCAAATTTCTTGTATGCTTCTGGTGCGATAACGCTGAATGGAGCGATTGCATTTTCATATAAATGTGTATTTCCTCCGAAATATTCTTTCAATGGTATTTCTTTACCACTAGCTGTCTTAACTACGAAAGTTCCTCCTCCTTGAGAATATAACTTTACAACAGCTGTTGTACATTTTCTACGACCAATTGCGTAATTGTATTCCTTGTTTGCCATTATTTATAAAGATTTACAGGTTTAAAATTATCATATTTTGTAGTTGTTCCTTTGATGAGCTTGAGTCTCTTCATTCTAGCATCTCTAAGCTTATTTTTTGGAAGCATTCC
>Ga0310691_10002415_pt1 | contig 24970 bp, 53 predicted proteins | sample 176DNAGHGlowgp2_FD_203887 | JGI IMG/M metagenome (GOLD analysis project Ga0310691, IMG submission 203887) | Sheep rumen microbial communities from Palmerston North, Manawatu-Wanganui, New Zealand - 1766 DNA GHGlow gp2 (v2) (version 2) | ecosystem: Host-associated > Mammals > Digestive system >...
TTTCCTCTTCTGTTGGTGCTGCGGGAACACTTGCCTGCGCGGGTTGTGTAGGCTGACCCTCTGTCACCGTGAAGGCACTGTTCCCGCCACCTACATTCTCCTTCGCGCAAGTCAGTGTAAGCTTGATCTCAACGGGATTTCCATCCTCATTGAACGGAACACGGATCTCTTTCCCATAAACGAACGCACCTTCAAATGTACTCAAAATCTTCTGTGTAATAGCTTCCTTTGCAATACTTCCTCTTGCCATGGTATCTCCTTATTTTAAATATACTTCAACAACCCAAAGGTCTTTATCAGTTCCAATAGTAATGACAACATCTTCAATGAATATAGATGCGCTAGATAAATTCCCCCATTCTTCAGGGACTTCTTCACTGTATTCACTAAATGCGCATTCTATTTCATTATCCATTAGATATTTATAAAGAGAAATGGTTCTTTCAACTTCCTGCGCATCATATAGATGAACAGCAAAAGTTTCGTCACATTCTTTACCCTTTTTTAGATAATGAAACTTAACTATTCCAACATATGGCTTCATATCCATCTCTCCTTTCATATTTTTCTATAAATATTATATCAAATTTTTTAAAAATTTGCAAATTAAACCCCGCTGTCGATAATACTATCAGTTTTTATCATAAGGTCTTGAAACTTAAGCATCGCTCTACAAATCTGACATGCCCCGCCGCTTATACATCTCATACGACAATTACTACGAATAGATCCAAAAATCATAGGAAGACGACGACTATCAAGCTCACCTTCCAGCCCTATGATGATCTCACCTAATTCACCGAACCATTCGCCTTTTGTATATGCACGATAACATACTTCTTGAAGAGTCTTATCTCCTTCAAACTCAATCGTATCCACATAATCAAGATAATGTTTCACGTCTTCAGGGCGGATGAAGAATTTCTTTATTGCGGGGCAGTCGAACCATGTAGCAGAAGCGAAGTTCGCGATAACACGGATCTTGGCTCCAAACTTATTACACTCCTTCCGCACATCCGGCATACAAAAGCCAAGAAAGCCTGTGATGATCACTTCACTCACTCCGCATTGTAACATAGTCTGTAATTGATACCACTCTGCTGCGGGAGTACCAAACATAAACTGAGGTGCGATGTCTTTAACCATCTTTACAAAGTTACCTTTTGGATCCATATCTCCGGTTACTACAAGAGTCCAGTTATCAGATTGTTCTTTGAGTGCTTTTAGGCGGGCGGTGTTAGTTGCATCGAATGGTTCAGTCATTAATATATAATGATGTTGTGTATTGTGTTGTTTAATGAACTCTTCTATTGTATCATCTTGTGGTTTATATAGGAAACTTAATTGTGGTGCTTCATCTATGTATTGCATATCTGGCGCACAATAATATAAACAAAATTGCATATGTATTCTCCTTATATTCAAAAATAGGGAGTAGGCGGGTACCTACTCCCTTTATATTTGCATATCTATTGATATGTTACTCAGCTTCAATCTCTGCATCAGCGGGAGCCTCTGCAGTGTAAGCTACAGCCTTGTCTACCTTTGTCTTAAAGATCTCACCAGTCTTAACCAGCTGACCTGCACGGTAAACTACCTTAGCCTTAGTTACATCACCACCGATTGCATCCGCAATCTCCTGACCTGTTACAGCCTTGCCAGCATTAACGATATACTCCTTAACCTGAGCAGTCAGCTCATCGCCCTGAGCACGCTTCTCAGCCCGCTTTTCCTTTTCCTTAGCCGCACGGTTGTCGATCTTTGCGATTTCGCCATCGACAAATGCTACCAAATCCTGATCCTCTGCTACGATTGCCTTAATTTCCTCAAAATAATCTCTACGATTCTTCTTATCTGCCATAGTTGTTTTCTCCTTTTTTTTATTCTTTATCAACTTTCTGTAATTATTATATCAAAAATTTTTCAAGTTTTCAAGCGGCGGTTTGACGATCCACCGCTTGAAAGTTACAGGTTACGTTATGCAACCTTGTAGGTCATGATCTTGCGATCTCCAACCTTGGCCTTCTCCTTAACGATCACGCCCTCAGCGATCAGAGGACGGATGTAGTAAACTACCTTACCCGCAGGATATTCAGTTGCGGCTACCAGCTCCGCAAGAGTTACCGCACGACCTGCAGTTTCAAGAGCCTCGATAACTGCTGCACGGATCGCTTCCTCAATGTTACCAGCCTTAGCTACTCGCTTAGCCTTAGCCTTCTCATTACGGTTGTCGATCTTCTCGATTTCCTTCTCCACAAATGCAACCAGGTCTGCATTCTCAGCTACGATACCTTTGATTTTCTCGAAATATTCACGCTTTGTCATAATTGCCACCTCTTTCTTTTTTTGCTTTTTTCTTTGTTTCTGTAATTATTATATCAAAATTTTTTAAGATTTGCAAGTGAGTTGTTTTTTCAACTTTTTGAATTTCTCTCTCACTTTCTATATATATTTTATCAAAAATTTTTAAAAATTGCAAGGGTTTTTAGCATTCCGAGCTATCTTCCCAAGATGATATGAAATCGCCATACCCAGCATAGTCAAAGATTACAGGATGTCCACCTACATATCCGATATTACCAGAATGTAAATCATTGATATGGCACTGATCACAAAAGTCAAGCAGTTCATTAAACTCTGTTTCACCATACTCCTTAATGAAGTTGCTTACCCATGCGGGACTCATATCCTCTGCAGCGGGAGAGTCATACCAAGAAGATTTCACAAGTGACTTTTCATCATCACTGTCAATTTCAGAAGAAATCTCTTCAATCTTCGGCTGGATGTAAATAGCAAAGCAAACTCCGCACTCGTTAAGCGTCTTGAAGTATCGTGTTTCAAGGAAATACTTATCCTTCCCCGCACTTACCGCAGCCGTATAGTTATCCGCCTCGTCCTCACAATAATCCCTATAGCATTCATCCACAATGTTGATCTTAAACACAAAATCACCATCTGCGGGAACCAGGCAAATCTTGGTTGCTCCATCACAAACCTCAACATCCTCGCATCCCTCCATTAACTCGGAGAAAAAATCAAGGGGGTTATTTAAGTAATAATCATCATTATAATGTTCCCCTCCATCAGCAAGAATATTCATGTATAAAATATCATAAAGTTCATTAGGAGTCATAGTGTTTACCTCTTTTGCATTTTCTATAATAATTATAACAAATTTTTTATAAAAATGCAAAAACAGCCTTGTGGGAAAGCAAGGCTGTTTAATTTAGTTCTTTAAAGATGCTACATATTCATTCAGTTTTTCAATAAACTTACCTTCCTCAATGTAAAAAGGATCATATCCATACCAAGAGAGGAAATTCATCATAAATTGCCCAAACCGCCAGTCTGGGAAGTTCTCCTTATGGATCTGCTTCATCTGCTCATAAAAATTATCAAGTCTATTCGGATCTCTCATTTTTATCTACCACCTTTCATGATCTCTAAAATAGTCTGCGGTGATGGTGCGTACTTCAGCATAGGACACGGGTACGTAATTTGTACCGTAGTGCAATACACACGCAGCCAACTCCCGCGGATCAGCAATATCCGTATTCTCATACCAATTAGTTGCTCCCGCACACGCCTGATTCCAAGACATAGAAGTATGATATGTTGCTTCTTGCCACTGGATTATATATTTAACAGCCATACCTATTGTAGAATAATTTGTCATCTATCTTCCACCTCCATCTTTGCTCCACAGTTAGGACAATAATCAAACACCTCTATTGCCTTTGGATGAAACCCACAGCTTGTGCACCATACATTAAAACCTTCAACGTGCCACTTCCCCGTCTTTCTCTCTGGCTCGACAGATGGTAAGGTGCATAGTTTCTTAAACTGCCATACATATCCTTGTATCTGTCCTTGCTCCGCAATTCTAATAGCTTCCTGTCTGCTTATACAATCTCCGCAAGGCTGTTGGTCTAACCACTCAAGGACTTTATCCCATGAGATTTCATTTTCATTTCTATCAGAATATCCCCATGAGCCTTGTTCTGTTTGCTTTAGCACTAAGAATTTCAGAGCAGATTTGATTGCTTCTTCTCTTGTCATTTCTTATCCCTCGCTTTCCTGCAGCTCTGCATATTTCTTTTCAATTCGTTCAAGGTTATCAGCAAACTCATTTAAGGCTTGTGCGACTTCCTTTGATTCAGCAATAATCTTTTTCAGATCCATTTCTGCCGTGATTTTGTATGGTATCATATCATCCCTCGCTTTCTGCCTTATCTGCTTCTATGATTGTTGGAGAATTATATATTATGCTTGCTATATCAGCATCAGTAAAATTCCCGTGAACCGCCATACTCCATAAAGTAAAAGCATGTTTCAAATTGTTGGAGTCTTTCAAATCCCCATGTCCTTCGGGAAGTGGTGTACCGTTTGCTACTGCATGTAATATGTGTTCTGCACCAAGCCAATCTACTCCTTCATCACTTTGAAGAACTTTGTATGCTTCTTCTGAAATATCAATTACTATCTTCATACTTTCCCACTTTCTGCCTTGTATTTATCAATCAAATCAAGCACTGCTTGGCTATCAATACATACCTTATTATCGTTTGTAAGAAATTGTGCTTTGTGTAACCTCAACTGCTCAATCTCGACTCTTATCTTGTCAAGCACATCTTTAGACTCAAGTGCCTTGATTGCCATATCAAGGGCTTCCAAGATTTCCGCATCAGTTTTAACAAGTTCGCAGTTGTAGCAATCTCTGTTGCAATAATCATTTTTACTGGCTCTGTTTACGCATTTTTTCTCATTCTCAATAATTGCTATCGCTTCTTCTCTTGTCATTACTTATCCTCGCTTTCTGCCTTATATAACGATTTAATATTCATATAATGAAATTACTTTTTCTACCACTTCATCATTTTCATCGTATATTTCTTCTTCATAGCAGCCTAATATTTCATCTTGCTCTTCTACACTACATCTACCATGTGAATACAACATTACCCGTTGCTTTTTATCATATTTTTCTAATTCCTTAATCAATTCTCCTACTGTCATTCCTTACGCCCCCTTTACGATGCATCTACTAAGCACAGTCTGGTTTACACCATTATACTCCTTATGATCCTTAATAGTCCCGCTAAGCTCAACTTCATCATCAGGCTGAATTCCATCAGCAAGAGTAGACTGAGTAAACCAAGTAAATACGTTATCACCAATCTTAAAAGTATAAATAAACTTTCCGCCCCATTCATTTTCGAAATATCTTGCGGAAACATAGGTTGCTCTTTCCTTGCGGATACGCTCCCCAATAGTCCCGTAAAACTCAGACTTGTTCTCCGCAGCGTTCTTTGCACTTGTTACAGCTTTAATATCTGCCTGAAGCTGATCCAGTGCGTTTTCTTTGTAATAAGCTTTCTTGCTAAAGCAATTCCACTGAAACAGATCATCAAAAGCAATAGGATAAAGAAAGGCGGGGGTGTTGGCTATGTATCCCTTAGGCGCGTTCTGCTCATTGAAGAACCAGCCAATTCCGTTATAGAATCTTGCGCCCGCAGCTTTGAGGTCGTCCTTGATATGATAGGTGTTGGTTCCGGCTACTATAAGCAGCTTCCCGCCATCCATACCATATTTCTTCATCCATGCAATCTTATTAACTTCAGATTCCGCCTCAGCCTGTGCTTTTTTCTTCTCTTCTTTTGCTTTTGCGGTTGCATCCAGCTTTTCCCGCTCAGCTTCAGTGTAAGCACGAACAGTTTTATAACTGTAAGGATGATTTCCACATTTAAAACATATTCCTTGATTTATATGTCCAAATGCAGCAATATATCCTGTTCCACCGCAACGATCGCAAGCTTTTTTACAATCTGCATACAGTTTACCATTCTGCTCATATACTTTCATAATCTTATAACCCTGATCTTCATAAGACCTTGCGATTCTATATTCCATGCATTCCACCTCTTTCTTTCTCTTATTTTTCTATAATAATTATAACAAAAATTTTATAAAAAATAAAGCGAGTTTATATGACTCGCTTTATTTTAACATATCCAAGGGTAAATTTTATGCATATCTTCCATATCTACATAGTTTTCTCTACATCCATTTAATATCCTGATCGCAGCATTTGCACAATTCTCTGTTAGTCCATTTCCATTCCAAAGTGTTTTAACAAAGTGATTTTTGAATGTATCCCATTCAATCATATATCCCACATCTTCATCGTCAATAGCAACATACTCTGTTACTTCAGGGTGCTCGTCTAACCACGCTTTAGCGTCCTTCCCGCGGTCATATCGCTTACCATCTCTTACCTTATCATATATCTTTAAACCAAGATCGCGGAATTTATTATTAACGTATTTTCCTACACGATTACTCTGCTTATATGCACCAACTTCATAATGATCCCGCCATGTAGTTGTGAGGACGATTTTTGCATCTGTCTCTTGCACTATCTTAGCCAGATTCCGCAGTTTATTTTTATCCAACCCTACATATACCCCGTCCTCAAATGTAACGCAGGATTTAGATTTGACGTGATTTAAGACCCCGTCGAAATCCAAAAGTATAACCTTCATTTTAACACCTCTTTCGTATAATGTCACATATAACGAGATACGTTGCGCCTAAGTCAACGGTCGCCGCTATCCAAATACAGTCAAGAATCTGTTTAATTAGTACCATCTATCCGTTACCTCCTTACCATCTTCTTTTGTTTCAAATACATAACAATTAGGCTGACCCGCTTCTTTCATATATAATTTAGTAATATACGGTCCATACATCTTTTTTAATTCTTCACAAGCTGCACTATAATCAGTAGCAAAAATAAAACCTTCACCAGTTCCTTTAACTTTATCTTCCCATGCGACATGATATTTATAAATATAAATGTTGTCCATTATAACCATTCCTCCTCAATATGATTGATTTCTTCCTGTGTTACATCATGAATTCCATGTTTATTACAATAGGAAAGGAATACGGCTGCGGGAACCACACGTCCCGCATAGCCAGCTTCCCGCAATTCTCTACCTATTGCATTTATTTTTGCGAGGCGGGTGGAGACCATGTCGTCCTGTCCCTCCATCTCATTCATATATAACCAATATCCAAGATTCATAACTGCCCCTCCCGCTTAGTAGCTTTCATGGAAGATGAAACGAACTTCATCAAGGTTTCCATAAAACTCCGCGAGATCAACAACAGCCTCAACCTGATTAGCCATCCGCTCAAGTCCAGGTTTGATACAATCTTCATCCCCGCTATAATCATAGTCATTGTGTTCAGGATCAAAAGTAAGAGCCAGATATTTCATATAAGCGAGAGAGATAGCTTTAACAGACTCTACTGCATCATCTTCATCATAACCCATCTCTCGTATAAAATCTTTAGTTTCATCTTCTGTTACATAGGTACCCTTCTGCCACAGATACTGACCTACTTCCCGCCCATGCCAAAGAACAACAGGTTCAAAATTATTATCAGTTCTTTTGTGATACACGGGGGCGGTGATCCAGTTATTATCCTTTTTAATCTGAACATATCCATAAATCTGATAACCCATACATTTCACCTCATTTCTTTATTTTCTATAATAATTATATCAAAATTTTTTTGAATTTGCAAGTCGCAGCATATTGTGTTTTATGAAAAATTTTGTTATAATATTTATAGAAAATAAAGAAATGAGGTATATAAGTATGTTTAGTGCAGATGATGCAAGAGACTTAACTAATGAAGCTATTAAAGCAATCCCTGAGAAATGGTATAATGCTTATATGAAGACTATTTATGGTAAGATGAAAGAAGCAATAGAGAATTGTAATTATAGCTGTCGAGCAAACCTTAAACTCGATAGTTATTATTATAAAGATCAGCAGCAGCTTGCGCTTGATAATGTTATTAAGGAATTACAGAGATTAGGATTTAAGGTTTATGCTGAGCGTAATGAAAGACATATGTTATTGGGAAGAGTGGTTAATTATGATGTTTATGTAGATTGGGAGGGTGATAAAGATGTATAAGTTTACAGAAGGGTTTACTGCAAAAGAGGCAAGTATGTTGACACTTACGAGTGATAGCTTTATGAATTTCCGCGAAAGGGTCTACGCGGGAATTAGGTATGATGCGACAAAAGATTGTCATATGCATGTAGAAAGTTTTAAGTATGATCCTACTATTGGGACGTGTTTAGAAATGCATTTGTTTAAACAAGAGCTAGAAAATAATGGGTTTGCAGTATATTTAGATAAAGATGTTTGTAGTTTATCTGTTGCTTGGAAAGTCCCTGCGTGTTATATAGACTGAAAATGGCGGGAATTAAGCAAAAACTGTTAAAAAAAGAAACAGAAAGTGCTGGCGGAAAAACACGAAATTCGCGATTTTTTGGGTGGAAATGTTTAAGGATGTATTAAGGAGGCGACCGCATGATACCGTGTATTATAATAGGTTTAATAACTGGAGGTATAATTGCTCTGCTGTTGTATTTATATGAAGAGTATGTAGATGAATTGAAACAAGAGATAAGAGAGTTAAAGATAAAGGTTGAGGAGTTGGATAAAACAGCGGAAATCTATGGGGGTATTATAGATGATGAGCAGCATTATTATGATAAGTGGATGGATGCAAAAACAGAGAATGAAGAGTTAAAGTTTGAACGGGATCAACTGGAGAATCAGCTTGCTCAGGCGGAAGATTTTATATATAGACATGGAGAATAATTTTATGCGGGGAGGTGCTTGATTTTTAGCACTTTCCCGCTGTTTTTTATAGGGGGTATATTTTTTGCGGGGCGGGTTTGTTAAATTTATATGGGGGTATTTTGGAATTTAAGAAAGGAGGAAAAATCTCCACAAGAATATGTGGAGTTTTTAATAGCGCATGACAAGAAAAGAATTAAGTGAAAGATATAATATATCAGAGTCGAGTATTCAAAAAAACTTTAGTCGCATACAAAAAAATATACTTAAGCAATATGGGCATGTATTAACTAAAGTAGGACGTGGAGATAAAGCAGAATATTATGTTACAGATATGGATGGTAATGAAGCAAGAGCGTTACTTATGTCACAAGAAACTAGCCGGCAAGTAATGATAGCTAAAGAAAGTTTACAGGCTATTGATTTTAATTTTGTAGTATTTCTTACTATATGTATGACACCTATGAAAAGTTTCTATGGATCATATGAAGGGTTTCTTGAATATGCGGAGTTACCTAAGACTAAAGATAACATACAGAACCTTAAGGATGCCTTAGACATGCTCGCCGCAGCAGATTATGTACAATATACTATAGATAAAACCGATGACAATTACTTTAACGCATTTATTTTTAAACGTGTGCGGGAAGATATGGCTATTTCTCTTGATATGACTTTACGTTGTCAACGACTTGCTAAAGAAAACCGCAAGCAGTCATGGATACCTTTATTTAAAACATGGGTAGGGATTCAATATATGTATGATAAACAGCCTTTTACTGTTAAAGAGTTATGTGATGTAACAGGGCTTTCCGCATATCAAATAAGAGAAAGTAAGAGGATTTTGGAGAAAGATAATTTATTCATTACTTCTCGCGCATATGCTTATTATGATAGGTGTCTGGGAAGTAATGTAGATCTTAATGGAATATATGAAGAGAATAGGATGGCGGTTGAGCAACAAATGAAGCAAAATAAGTAAGTTCTCCTCAGCCGGAAGCAGGTTTCTTAACCATATATATAATATAATATATGTTAAAGAAATGTGCTAGTGCGTGAGGAGATTCAATTAGAATTGTAGCAGGTGAGGAAATTCTGACAAAAAAATGGTCGGTTTTTAATAAAGACATAGAAATTATAGCACGTGCTAGGCTCTGGGGTGGCCCCGACCTCCATCCATACCACCATTCACGTCTATTTTCGATTTTCGGTTTTCCTCCCCTCTCACACGAGGTCTTACAGCACTAAGCCACCGAAGGTGGCGTGTGCCTAAGGCCGAGTGCATCACTTCACTTGACATTTCACTAAATATATATTATATATATATTATATATTATATCCCTTTTTATTATATAATAATTTTTTATAAATTGCAAGACATATGCACATCGCATATGCCTTTTTTTAAAATTATAACATATTTTTTAGGAAATTGCAAATCCCGCTGCATGACTTGACATTCATTAAAACATCTGTGAACGGCAGCGGGATTCCTGTGCGCGGTCGCCGCCGCGCCGCTCAATCATCCAGGCGCGCGGGGTATATAATTACGGGAAACATACAAGTCAAATAACTATATGGAAATCGCATATGAAAAATGGGTGATGGGTATGGATGTGGGATTCGGCCCTGGCTCCGCCAATCGCGGGCCGCTAAACTTAATAAAATATACTAAAACCGCGGGAATTGCTTATTTTTTATCGTTTTTCGTCTAAAAATACGAAGAAAATCACGAAAATGGGGCAAAAACCTTAGATTTTAAAGCAATCCTGTCCTCTACGGCTTGCAAAATTGGAAAAAATGTGCCCGGCCGCTGTCAATAGGCAATATATACAAAGTTTTTAGTTATTTTTCGTGCATTTTGCATGATTTCCCGCTGTTAATAGGAAAAATACACAAAAAACGAGGCAAAACTTTGTGAGTTTTGCCTCTTGAGTTTTGCACCGCCTACTTTTTCGGCGGGCGGTGCTTTGTCAGCTTGAAAGTGTACTTTGCACCCTCAAAAGTGAAGTGAAGTTCTGTTTCAGTTTCAAGGGCGGTTTCTGTTGCACCTAACCCCTCTATTAAAACCTTGACATCACTCAGCAATCGACCTTTGGTTTCGTCAACCTTGCGAACCTTTTCCGTTGCCTTGCGTGGCTTGTCGGACTTTTCATACCGTCTTTTATTCTGGCGGTCAGCCGTTTCCTTTGCCTTGATTTCGGCTTTGGTTTCAGCGGATTCTTCCACTTTACCGCTTTCCTCAAGAATAAGGTCGCAGGCTTCGGAGATGGAGATTTCCAACTTCTCAACGTATTCATCAATCTTGTTATCGTCAACTTCAAATCCTTTATACTTCATTCTGTTTACCTCTCTTTCTTTTGTTCTGTAAACAGTATATCACACTTTTTTGTGTTTGTCAACACTTTTTTATGAATTAGGCACTTTTTTTATAAAGTGCCTTTTCCATTTTCTGATGTTTTGCCATGCAATAGCGGAAAATCTCTTTTTCTATCATTACATCTTCAAGCCCTGTATGAGATTCAGTAAAATCCGTGTCAGCGGTAATAAATCTGTAAATTGTTTCCGCTTTTAACTGAGGACGTGGAGTTTTGTGTTTTGTCATATAACCATGTTCTTTACAAAAAGCCTTGTATGTGGGCATGGGGGCAATTACGTCACGAGCCATTTTTAAGGTGTCCCAAACTTCCGTATTGTAAGGAAGAAAATATCTATATTTTGACTTTGTAAGCCATCTTTGAGTATTTTTTGTTGCACCATCGTCAAACCTTGCGTTGTGTGCAATAACAATTTTTGTATTGTATTCTTTCATCACTTTTGCAAGAGTGTTTCGGATTTCGTACCATGTCGCAACCTTGCGTGTACCGCTTTTAATATCTTCATAATAGCGGGGGAGCTTGTTCGCATAGTATGCGGAGTTCATCAGTTCTTTTTCACCGAAGAAAATATCCTTTACGATGAAACTATATGTTTCATACACATTTCCATGCTTATCAACAACCGCAAAACCACAATCATATACAAACATATTGAAAGGTGTTACACCTTCAAAATCCTTGTCAAGAGGACACGTTTCAGTGTCAAGCATTACATAGTATTTACGTCTTTTGTCCATTTTTATAGCAACCTCTTTTCTTTATCGTATGTAAGTATTTTAGCACATTTCCGCTTGTTTGTCAAGCGGAAAGTGCAAGTTTTTCAAGTTCCGCAATAATATTTTTATTTGCGTCTATTGTAGTTCCGAGTGTCCAACCCTTACGAACCTTTGCATTATCATCAACCAAAATCTGAAAACCGCCATGCTTGCGTGTACAGTTTGCTTTTGTAGTGCCATATTTTACAAGGTGGATTTCATCATAAGGAAAGCCCCACTTTGCAAGCCAATCAATTTTTGCTTTTCTTACGGCGTTATCATATGCTTTTGTTGCGCCTTTTGCAAGCCATGTAGTAACCGCAACCCGCCACCCCAAACCCTTGAGAAGTGTAAGGATATATGCGATATATTCCATATCATATAACGGCTTTGCGATTTCATAAGGGCGAGGATTTTCTGCACGAAGATTCTCAAGCCAACCATCAACCCCATAAAGGTCTGCGATTGTTCCATCCATGTCGAATACAATAACCTTGTTCTCTGTCATGTTCCTTACCTCACTTTCACTTTCTGTACTTATTATATCAAATTTTGCGGGAAATGCAATATCGGAATATTGCACAAATTTTATTGATCAGATCCACTTCCTTTTGTGCAAATTGATGGGCGCCCGGGCGAAAATTTTGCAAAAGTCAATAGGTAAATTACACAAAAATTTTATTATTTTTTGTACTTGCAAAGTCGCAAAATTTTTGATATAATAAATACAGAAAGTGAGAGAGAGATAAAAAGAGAGCGGTCATCACAAGGCGCGCGACTTGAGATGCGGACTTCCCCACAATGGTGCTTGTTAATCCACTTTCAAAAAAAATACAATTTAATAAAAAAATGCTTGACAAAAGCAAAAATCTATGTTACAATAAGTATGTAAGATAAACAAAAGCAAATAAGAAAGAGGTGTTAGTATGACTAAGATGGAACTTCTCAATGCAATCGTAGTTGGTGGTGTTGTTTCCGAGGAAATGGAAGCAAAGGCTAAGGAATGGGCGGGAACGCTTGCAAAGCGTGCCGAGAAGCCTTCTAAGGCTCAGGTAGAGAACGAGGGCTTCAAGGCTCAGATTCTCGAGTTCCTTGGGACTTGCGAGGGTGCGGTAACTGCCGCCTACGTTGCCGAGGGTACGGGTATCCTCAAGGGCAAGGTAGTTGCTCTCCTTGGTCAGCTTGCAAAGGCTGGCGAGGTGGTTGCTGAAAAGGGCAAGGGCAAGGCTCCCATGTCCTACAAGGTAGCCTGAGATTACGGGAGCGGGCAACCGCTCCCCACTACCTAAAACCCGATGTGAAAAATGCGCTCTGTGAGGTCTGTGGACTTTGCGGAGCGTTTTTGTATGGCTGCGCCCAAAAACGCTCCGCCCAACCTTTTTTAGTTGAGCGGAGTATATTTTTATTTAACTTCTTCCCAATCATAAATATCAGGTTCGTAATCTGCATCCGTAGCTATCTGTGGAATGGTACTTTCAAGATAATCATAAATCTTGGCGCTTGTTTCCCAAATGCCATCCTTATCATCTTTCGCATATGCATCTTTATACTCATTAGCAAGTTCATCAGGGATTTCAATTATAGTATGACGTGTTACAGGATAAGAATAAGAAACTTCTACTTTCATCTTTTATTCCTCGCTTTCTTTATCTTATGTACTTATTATATCATATCTTATGTAGTTTGTCAACAGTATTTCGGAGAAATTTTTGCGATTATTACAATAAGTTTACACACATCTTCGTTGCTCATTGTTTGCATCATTTCATCCATTTCATCATCAGTTATTTGTGCAAGTGCGTACTTGTGCGCGATTTTATGCAATTCCATATCGGTCATTTATTTATCCCCCTTTGTATCAATTCTCAAAAGCATTAACGTATAACAAATGCACTCCCATGCGTGTACACCCATATCATTCGGAATTACATTCCAAACATCAGGATAAAGGCGCTTGATACCCGATAAGAGCATGCCACCCCAGTTTCCGCCACAGGCCGTACAGTTGTCAAGAAAACATTTCATGGTCATGTGGTTAGTATAGATATTGAAAATAGTTTCGATTACTCGCTTTCCATCTTCTCCCCAATACTTAATAAGAATATCCTGCGCTTCCTTAATTTCATTATAAGTAAATCTCATGTGTTTTTCTTCCTTTCCTTATTTCTGTATTAAGTATATCATGCGGGGGAGAGAAAGTCAAGCGGGAAAGTTGCACAAAATTGTTTGCAAGTTTTTGTGCAAAATGACTAACCGCCCGGGCGAAGAGTTAGCTTTCGCTAACCCTCTAAATCAATAAATTGACTATAATCAATATTTTCAACAAGGCTATCCACAGTCATTCTTGCATTATCGAAATAGTCTAAGAGGTCTGTTAAATCTTGAACCTCTTGCAGTCCATTATCTGCAATAGTAGAATCGAAATCATCAAAAAAGGTATATAAATCATCTCGAATTTTTATAAGCCTATTGTACTCTTCTTTTGTAAAAGTAATCTTTTGAATTTGAATGTTTACGCCTTTCATTTTAATCTCCTTTCTTTTTCATCAGATATTCATAAGTCTTTTTGCAATCCTCATAGGTTACACCACGGCGAAGGATGTATCCCCGCACCATTAACCGCATCTCTACGGCTTCATTACTTCCCGCACCAAATTTCTCTGCTACATAAGTTATCATTGCATTTGTAGGTGTCATAGTAGTCACCGCCTTTCCTTAACTCTGTATCTATTGTATCATACCCCTTGCGGTTTGTCAAGGGGTAATCTCATTTTTTTCACAAAAGATTTCCATAGCCTTATTCATTCTTCTACAAAACCTTTTCATCTTTTTAGGGTGTGCCGTCATGTATTCACCCGCCCATTTTGTCGCCATGTATTCATCACCGATTGTATGATACCATTCATTAACACTTTCTGACGTATCAAAATATTCATCTAATTTATCTTTTACTTTCATGAAATAGGCTTCATCATCCATAGTCCAAAGATGGTCTGTCATACAATGTCCGATTTCGTGCATCAAGAGCCATAGGAAAAGGTTTGCATGAACTGCGGGAAAGCGGGTTTCCGCATCTTCAAGGAATACTCTATCCATATCTTCATCTACTATTATAGTAAAATGAACAATTTTGTCTGTGGGGAGTGCTTCAAATTCAATGCCCCATTCTGCGGTTATACCAAAAGTCTGTGTGAATTCATTGACTATTTTTTCAATATCTTCCAATCCTTTTACTTTCATCTCTTGTACCTCTTTCCTTTTGTTTCTAAATAAATTATAACAAAAAATTTTTTATTTGTCAATTATGCAATTTATACAAAAGTGTTGGAATGTTTTTGTGCAAGATTGCGGGCACCCGGGCGAAAAGCGAACATACGTTCGCTATCCACTAAATTATCAGTATAATTTCCAAAGTAATTTATCAAGAGGCTTTACGCATTTATCACCCCAACCTATTCCTCTTTTTCGCCAAATCCACTCTATTATCCTTGCTTTAATCATTCTTTTCACCTCTCTTTCTGATTCTATTATACCACCTTGTTAGGGGCTTGTCAACCCCTAAATTAACAAGATGATGAAATACAGATTCAGTGCTACATTTGCAAGGTGCATTACAAGTCCGTTGATTCTGCGGTCAACCGCTAAATCCTTAACTACACCGATTCCCGCAACCGCAAGTCCGAACCACGCGATGGATAAACCGTAAATCATAATAAGGATTACGTTTACCACGGTTATCAGCGCCCGCAAGTCATTGTATTCAAACTTGTAACCGCCCTCAATTCCGAAAAACTCTTTTACTTTAGTCATGGTATTCTCCTCCCCAATTCATTATTATTCTACCTAATTTTAATCCAAATAGCGCACCTACCCAAAACGCTTTTATACGTTCATCGGTTTCAGTATTGATTTTATCCTCATACTCTCCGATACAATTATTGTATAATTCCCATTTCTGTTCTTTAGTCATCTTGTTTCCCTCGCTTTCCTTTACTGTAATTAAAGTATATCACATAGTCTTGCGGTAGTCAAGCAAAAATGCGGAAAATGTTGCACAAAAATGGTGTTACAGTTTTATGCAAAATGACGAACCGCGCCCGGGCGTCACGTTATGTAAACCACGCAACCGCCAACAAAAAAGTGGCGCATAGACACCACTCTATGCGCCGAAAGGAAAGGAGGATTTTCAGACTTTTGCTATTTGATTATCCCCAGAGGGATTCGAACCCTCATCTCACAGATTAAGAGTCTGTTATTCTACCATTATACTATAGGGGTTTGTTTTTGTCAACCCCCTATTTTAGGGGGTTGACTTTGTTAGGGGCAAGCCCTACTCTGCGATAGAGTAGGTCTTGGGGTTCTTACCCTTACCCTCGGTAACGATAACACCCTCAATCTGCTTGAGAAGTGCGGCTACCTTGTTGGTGGACTCGCCAACCTCGTCAGCGATTGCCTTTGCAGTCTTGGGTTCTGTGGTCAGAACCTTGGCGATTTCAGCCTTAACCGCCTCATTAGCAATCTGCGCCTTGGTAGGCTTGCTTGACCGCTTGTCAAGGCTTGCAATCATACCCTTGATAACCTCGATTTCATCCTCGGTGAAATCCATTCCCATAGCCTTAGTCAGTACGTCACGCTTTGTAATCTTTGCCATAATTAGCACCTCTTTCTTTTATTTTTTATTTTGTTTGTTTACATCTTTATTATATCAGATTTTTTTGAGTTTGTCAAGTTTTTTTTATTTTTTTTGAAGTTTTTTCGGTTGCGCAACCTGTTTTTCGGCATCTTATTGAGCCTGAGGGGTTCTACCCTTGTTGTTACGTTACAGTCACCTATGCACCTTTCATCTCTCATAGGAGGAACAGGTTTTATTGACTTTTCCTTGTCAAATATTAGGGTTTTAATACCACGTCATTTTAATCACTTCCTTTTCTCACTTTCTGTAATTATTATATCAGATTTTTTTGAGTTTGTCAAGTGTTTTTTTTAGAAATTTTTTGGCGGCTATCTGTCTTTCACAACGGTCAAACGGCGCTCGGCTCGCTCATCCGCCCTATTCGATTTTGTTGCCCCTCACTTTCTGAATTTATTATATCAAAAAATTTTGCAAATTGCAATATCGGAATATTGCACAAAGATTATTGGGAAATTTTGTGCAGAATGCCAAACAAAAAAGTCTTGACAAAAAATGCGGGGTGTGGTATAATGGTATTTTTAGCGGGCGCACAGGTGAAACCGGCCGTGCGCCCGCCGACGAATAAAAGAACAGAGGATTACCCTCTGTTCTTTCGCCAAAACTTCACAAGAGCCTCAACCGCCTTTTCATCTTTGGGGTCTCTAACGGTGGCCAACTTAGTTTTCGCGATTCCCGCCTTAACGGCTTCTGCATAAGACTTTGTTACCTTACCACCCTTAGTTACATAGCTTACTTCTCTCATTTTTGTTTTCTCTCTTTCTTTGCTTTTGTTATACTTATTATATCATGCGGGGGTTGATTTGTCAACCCCCTTTTTTTATTTTTTAGTAAGTATCTAACCCCATCATTTCCGCTTCAAAGTCGGAAATTTCATCGGGATTCCCGCAAGGGTCGGCGAAGTATTCTTTGGCGGTAGCTATCGCCTTTTCTTTTGTGGGTGCTTCAACAATGAAGTCTTCACCGCTTTCATAGTCATAAAAGAGCCAATTCTTCATACTTTATTCCCCCTCTCCAAAAATAAATTCCTGACAATCGGGGCAAATGCCGCTGATGAGCCATTCTCTTGAAGTAGCGGGAGTAAGAGGCATAGCGTTCTGAATGAGTTCCCCATTTTGCCATGCGTCAAACTCAGAAGTTACAAACGCACCCTGATATTTCTGTCTACAGAAAGGGCAAGTCTGTTCAAGTACGATGGTATCCTTATCTCCATAAAGCATTGTCATAGTTATTGCCTCTCTTTCCTTTTGTTGATTCTATTATATCACTACCATTCCCGCTTGTCAAGCATTTTTTTCAAATTCTTTTTTGCGGTGTTGCGGGATTCCCACCTAGGGGACTTATGAGAAACTGTCCCCATCTTTACGGGGAAGTATGCCCGCTGTTTCTTTGCATCCGCCTTTTTCTGATTCTTTTGTACCATTTTCTTTTCCTCTCTTTCTATATCTATTGTATCAAAAATTTTTTTATTTGTCAATCATGCAATTTGCACAAACCTATGCAGGAGATTTTGTGCAACTTTTTGCGCCCGGGACGTTCAGCGGGAACCCGCATACTTATCCCATAACCATGCCCCACACTCCATGAGGCCCCAACCGCCAAACCATATAATAGCAAGAATTAAAGCACCCATATTTTTTACCTCTCTTTCATTTACTCTATTGTATCATATAGGGGTTGAGTTGTCAACCCCTGTTTTCCATTTTTGTAAGGGACTTTTCATTTGTGAATGTAGCCTTTTCAAATTTAATTTGATATGCTACGTTGTCAACAGTTAAGTCACCGTCATCTGTGAAAGGTATGTTGTCCTTTTTCCACTCCTGTCCATATGTTTCGGTTACCATCTTTTCAAAAACTTCACCTTTGTTGTACTTTGTGGCGGTAACAGTTTCATCAAAGAATTTGGTTGAGCATAAAGGCTTAGCAAACTGAAGCATATAAACTTTAATGTCGTTAGTGGGACAGAACCGAAGTGCCATACCAGCGCCACGGCTTGCTTTATCCAGCTTGAGGATAGAGGGGAGCAAACACTTGTTCGCATATGCCATGTAGACAGTTCCCTTATAAGAGAATCCAAAGATATATTCATGTGTATACGCAAGTGCGTTGTAGCGGTCGATCATGTTCATAAGAAGTGTGGTGTTTGTCATGGTGGTGTACCGTCCTTTCCTTAACTCTGATACTATATTATCACACTTCACCGGAGTTGTCAACCCCTAAATTGAAAATTTTTTCGATTTAGCAAAACGACGAAATTTTAGGATAAAATTTGTGCAAAATTACCCGCAAAAAACACTTGACAAAAACTTGGCGGTATGGTATAATCAAATGGCGGCCAGCTTGCTGAAAGTACGACCGCTGGCCGCCCGCCAAAAGGACGCAAGCTTTTTACACTTGCGCCCTAAGGAAAGGAGGATTTATTATGAATAATGAGGGCTACCACAGGGACTCGAACCCTGGACCTAATGCTTACAAGGCACTCGCTCTACCAACTGAGCTATGGTAGCATATTGTCCGAGCACTGGGGACTTGGCGCTCGGCTTGCTGGCATTCCCAGGCGCCCCAGGTGGTCCCCAGGCTTTGGCGCCCCACAGTACCTTGTGGTATTCGGAATAGATTTTTAACTCGGCGGGTCTCTCATTTGCTTTCCCTCACTTTCTGTATTTATTTTAACATAACTCTGTAGCATTTGTCAAGCACTTTTTGAAAGTTTTTACAGTAAAATTGATTTTATAAACTCTGATAATTGAATACATTAAATAATTATTAATATCAATTTCATTGGTCAAAAAATGAATTCTTTTCATCATATAGCGAGAAAATCCATATTCCCACCATGTTGCACCTGTGCTTAAATTAACAACTTTGATTTTATACATAGCATCATTCCCCTTTTCTTTTCATGGGGCTTATTATACAAGCCCCGCCATATACTGCTCTACGAAGAACAGGTCTTCGTTACGGGCAAGGATAGTAATCTTTGCCCAATTCATTTCGACGTCTTCCACGTCTACCTTGCAAGGAATCCGCATGTACAGTGCCATGAGGGTTTCCTCAAGGTCGTTGGTAATGTCGTTGCGGTCTACCCAGTAGATTTTCTCGGTCATGTTTTTGTCCCTCTTTCCTTATTTCTGTATTTATTATATCATGGATTTTCTGGTTTGTCAAGCACTTTTTTTATTTTTTTAGTGGACTTCCATTTCCACTACATCATAGACGGGTTCTTCGGCATCATCATCCGCCCACCACGGCTGAAAGTATTCCTGATGCTCGGACACGTATTCCTCTGCGCCCTCACGAGAGGAATATATGCGCTGAACCTCTCGACAACCATATTCTTCATCTACTACCGCACGTACTACATAAACTATCATATTTTTTACCTCCTTTATCTCTTTCTGATTATATATTACCATACTTTAATCGGTTTGTCAACCCCTTTTTTACTTTTTTATAAAAACTTTTTCGTTTAGTCCGTCAAGAGAACCGATGTACATTTCAAACAGATGTTCGTGTACTTCTCCCGCCTTAATGTGATTCACTTGCGGGGACGTTTCTATTATATGATAGAAGTCCTTATAAGATTCGAAGGTGTGTTCGATTTTATTGAGGTGGTTCTGAATTTCCCATGTGTACATATCGTGATCTCCTTTCCTTTATCTTGACTTAATTATACCACAAGAGCGCACCGGTGTCAATATACAAATTGCACAAAATTACAGGAATACCTTTGTGCAAAATAACGAATAAAAAACACTTGACAAAAACTGCGGAGTGTGATATAATGGAAAAACAGCGCGGTGACGAAACGCAGTGGCCGTCACCGCGCTGCTGAGCCGCATCAACTAAAAAATGAAGTTTTATAGGGTAACTTCCAACCTGAGACATTTATTTTTTCTCTGCCTATAACGGACTCTCTGAGCCGTTTAGTTTCAGATACCATGTGAGAGGTAGTCATCCGCATCCCTCGGTTGACCTCAGCGGGACTCGAACCCAGCATTTTCGACTTGAAAGGTCGATGAACTAACCATTTATTCGATGAGGCCATTTCTTACTTTCTGTATTTATTATAGCACTTCTGTTTTGATTTGTCAAGTAGTTTTTTTATTTTTTTTGCGACCGTCCTGCCGTCCTCGGAGCATTTCCTCTCAGTCGCCCTCCGATGCTGGTTCACATTTATATACCGCACAACAGGACTCCGTGCGGTGGTGGGACTTTGTCAGGAAGTCTTACTGCGGCAACTTGCGCCTTTGGGGGGTTACCCTTGCTTCCTTCCCTCACCTTACATACTTATTATACATCCATTCTTCTCAAAAGTCAAGCATTTTTTGAAAAAATTTTTTTTATTTTTTTCGTAAATTTCGCTTGACAAATGTCTGAGCCATGTGATATAATTGTTTGGCGGTGAAGCGGAGTCTTTCGACTCCACCGCTTTAAATATCAAAGGAAGCGTAACCAACAATCACATCAAAACCCTCAAAGTGGTAATAGTTATAATAATCGCCATCATGTGAAACACATTCCTGTTCAAGCTTTTCGATAAAAGCATCAACCGCATCTTCATTATCTAACTCACGGTCTATTTCACAATAATCCTCATCAAAACCCTCAAAGTCTTCGATAGTTATGTTAATATCTCCGTTGTAAAGTCTACATGCGGTAGCATCATCTCCAAGTGCCTTAACTTCCTGTATTATCATCTCGCGTGTCATCATTTTCGTTTCCTCCATTTTCCTTTTGTTGTACTTATTATATCATGTTTCTGGTACTTTGTCAAGCATTTTTTTTATTTTTTTGCGGAAGTCCGTTCTACTCGAACGGATCCCACCGCACCCACGCAAGGGCCTCAGCTGGTGTCATACCCAATGACCGCCTTGCCAGTCGGAACAGATGGTACATTTCAGATTTACTCATATTCATTACCTCGCTTTCCTTACCTTGTAAATACATTATACCATACCGATTTTTAAAAGTCAATATACAAATTGCACAAATTTTGGGAGCGGGATTTGTGCAAAATTTTATGTAATTTCCGCTTGACAAACGGCTGGCTGGTATGGTATAATTTTTTGGCGGCAGAACGAATTCAACGATAGCACATTTTGATGTAAAAGTCAATATACAAAATGTACAAATTTTGGGATAAAAGATTGTGCATTTTTTTCATAAAAAACACTTGACAAATAACCCTCTAGATGAAACAAACAAGCAGCGGCGCGCGTGCGAACAAAGTGGCTGCACGCGCGCCGCCAAAAAGGGGTTAGCAATACGCTAACCCCATATCCCGCCACCTCAGGATGCTTATCTGATTGCAAGCCCGCCCGATTTCCATGGCTTCCCGCTTGGTGCTTACTCTGTGGCTCTTGTCTATGTACCATATCCCATCAGAGAGCCAGATCCCGCAATTCCCGCCATATGCTTTAATGGCTTTCATTGCATCAACCATACTTTCGGTCTCTATGCCCTCTGTGGCTACCTGCCACCCGCTTTTATAGGTGATAGGCTTTCCAGCCTTAAGGGTTAACCCGCCGTTGTTTGTTATCTTGCGAAGTGTTCTAATGTTTATCATGGTGTTTTCCTCTCTTTCCTTTTCTGTATTTATTATATTACATAAATTAAAATTTGTCAACCCTTAAATTTCCGTTGTTGTGATTTTTAGTAAACTCTATTATTTTTTTCCTCTTCCAAAGGTGCGACTATATTTCTAATTGTATCTATTAAATTTTCATAAGCGTAACGTCCATCAAAAGCACCGTTTTCAAAAGCTGTATCTATTGCATCATAAATTTTTTCGATGTAATCATTCATTCTTTTGTCCTCTCTTTCCTCTTTCTGATTATATATTATCATATTTATTCCAGTTTGTCAAGTAGTTTTTTGCTTTTTATCGGATAAATTTTATTATCCGATAATTGCCCGTTACTACTGTAATATGCTTATAGTTTTTCATATGAGTCTTTCCAAACTCTATTGCATCCTCTACTGTTTCAAAAGGTGCATACTCCATCCACTTCTTATTGTCATTGGTTCCTCTAATTACATAATAATTCATCATTTTTGTTTCCTCCTTTGTTCTTTCTGATTATATATTATCATATCCGGTTCTATTTGTCAATACTTTTTTGAAAAATTTTTTATTTATTTTTGCACAATAAAAGGAACAGAATTTTGTGCATTTTTTTACAAAAAACCACTTGACAAAACCTGCTCCAATGTGGTATAATTTTTTGGAGTGGAAACGAAATCTTTCGATTCCGTTTCCTTTGTTATTTTGCTATAAACCACATAATCCCAGCACCGCTTGGAGATTCATCATAAAACCATGTTCCAAAGTCGTTATCTTCTTTATCTATGTACTTTGTTGTGTTTGTGCTATTGATTACAAAACCGCTCCAACCTTTTGTGCCGTTATAAATGTATCTACCGTAAAAATCTTTACTCATATTTTTATCCTCCTTTTGATTTGACATTTCCGGTTGATTTGTGGTAATTATTTAATAATTACCACAAATCCATTTTCTTCAAGTCGCTTTATGTTAATTTCGTTTACCTTTACCGCACCTATTACATAACCATCCTTTTTGATTATTGCCATTTTTTTTGTCCTCCATTTCTTTTTCTGATTATATATTATCACATTCAGCGCATTTTGTCAACAACTATTTTTTATTTTTTTTATGTAGCGGAACTCTTTAAAAGAGTTCCGACTCCTCCGGCTGTGGCTCATAGCCTTTGTAGCCGTCCTCTGTGTAAACCTCTTCGCAAGTTACGGTAATATCAAAATCGTCATACATCATTTTTGTTTCCTCCTTTGTGGTGTTCTCTTGTTTCTTTCTGATTATATATTATCATAAACCGGTTTATTTGTCAACAGTTTTTTTGATTTTTTTCATTTATTTTTGCACAATTTTAGGTGATTTTTTTTGTGTATTTTTTTATAATTTTCCTCTTGACAAATGCTATTCTCATGTGTTATAATATTTTGGCTTGGAAACGGAATCTTTCGATTCCGTTTCCCTTGTTTTAGCACTCCCATTCTGTTGAAACTGTATTATCCTTTTTGTTGATTTCAAAATCCTCTGTTGTGTAATTATAATTGTCTTTCCATCCCGCATTGACAAGTTCAAAATCCTCAACTCCGTTTGCTACTGCCCATTTGTAAAGATCCTTAATCGTCATAGTGTTCACCTTTTTAACCTTTCCTTTTGTTTTGGTGTTCTCTTGTTTCTTTCTGATTATATATTATCACATTGGATTCAATTTGTCAATAACTTTTTTTATTTTTTTACAAAAAAAATGCACAAAAAAAGGATTCATCTTTTGTGCAAATTTTTGCAAATTTACACTTGACAAATCCTAATCACTTATGATATAATTTTTTGGGGTTTTTTCGTGTGGAGCGATGGTTCGGAGTGCCTGAGTTTAGTCAGCGGAGCCTAATCAAAGTTAGTTTTAACTAACCGGGGGGAAGTATTTTAGGAAAATCGAACAAGCGTTCGACGAATCGAACTTCGCCACCCCCATTCCCAGAGAAAATTATCTTCAACACGATTTTCGAGAAAATGTCCTCCGTTTCGGATCACGAAAAATAAAAAGATTTCGCCCATCGAATAATCCATTCATGACTCAAATCAACTCTAGAAACTTCATACCCCATTTCTATTAACCGTATTTCATTTTCCATCCAAAGAGAATTTACATGGATATAACTTTCACCCTTTTTAATCGCTTTACATACCATTTCTGTTAAATTAGCCCATTGTTCTTCAATAGCAACTTTATACTTTTCTTCCTGAATAATCTTCGTTGCCTTTGCGGCGGCCTCTGCTGAAGGCATCTCAGGTGGCATCCCCGCCCCCTCAACTTTTACCCCCCATGCGGTCATTGCAATCTCCGCAGTCATCTGCCAATCCCGCTCAATATTATAAACTTGTGCGCGATCAACTTGTACGTTATCGCTCTTATAGACAATTTCCCCATCAGTAGAACTCAAAACCATTTTATATTTCTTCATACAATCTATCATCTATCTTCCACCACCACATCCACTTTCATCTCAACTTGTTTTGTATCCATAATCCTATTATCATAAATCCTATACTGTATCGCCCCCGCCTTCAAAAGCTCATAGCCAAACTCCTCGACCATCTGTTTCAAAATCATATCTTCTTCAAAAGGAGCAATGAGCATACGAGGATCATATGCAAACGTCCTCCTATAATGCTCTGTATGGCAGGGCTGCCATATAATTTCAAGATTTTTTTCACAAGAGTCAAGGTTAGGCATTGGCTCCGGATTTTGCATCACGCATGGAGTTAACGGATTTTCGACTCGTTCTAAGTTTTCGACAATCGCTTTGAGATGCGGGAGGGATGCCTCGTCCGCCTTAACCTTCTTCCGCAGTGTCCGAAGCTTCTTCTTAATTTCCTTTCGCAGCTTCCACCGCGACATGTATTCCTCTTGTTCTTGCATTTCCATTTC
>Ga0310691_10002416_pt1 | contig 24964 bp, 20 predicted proteins | sample 176DNAGHGlowgp2_FD_203887 | JGI IMG/M metagenome (GOLD analysis project Ga0310691, IMG submission 203887) | Sheep rumen microbial communities from Palmerston North, Manawatu-Wanganui, New Zealand - 1766 DNA GHGlow gp2 (v2) (version 2) | ecosystem: Host-associated > Mammals > Digestive system >...
TCTTATATATTCAATAACATTATTTTTACTTCTAATTAATAGTTGTTTTTATAATATTTTTTTTTATAATAGTGAAATTTTAATATTATTTTTTAAAAATTTTAAACTTATATTCTTTTTATTATAACAACATATAAATGATTTTGTAATTTACATTATAGTATGTATACAAGTAGTAAAAATATAAAAAAATCTTATTTATTTTTTCTAATATTCATTAATAAAATAAAATCTGAAATAAAAACACATTGCAGCAATTTTAATAAAAAAAATGTAACATATAATGATATAAATTCAAATAATTTAGTAATTCATAAAGATAATAAAATTAGTAAAAGTAATAAAAATATTGAAATAAATAAAAATAATGAATTTAAAGAAAATAATAAAAACATTGAAATAAATGATATAAAAAATAATAATGATGAAAATAATTTAAATATAAATACTAAAACAGATCAAAATGAAAATAAAATTGATGAAAATATAATTAATGAAAATAAAAAATTATGTATTGATGATTTTAGAAGTGATGATTTTATAATAAATGATAAAAAAAAAATTGAAATAAAAAATATATCTAACATAACTGATATTAATGAATTTAAAAAATATATAAACAGTTTTCTTATAAATAGTACATTTAATATAAATGATTCTGATTTAGAAAAATTTTTAAAACATTATAAATCTAATGAAGAACTATTAAATCCAAATCTATATTACATAATATTTGAATTTTTTAAACAAGAAGTTGATAATGATAAATTATTACAATTAATAGAACATAAACTTGATTATAATAATCAAATTATTTTAAATTATAATAAAACAGTAGATTATAAAAATAATACAATATACTTTGTCGATAATGATAATATATCAAGATATTTTAAAAAATATAATGATTATAATATTGTTGATAAAAATGTTTCTAAAGATATTGAAATAATATGTAAAGATATTAAAAGAACTGTGGAATTTACTTTTGATAATAAAATATTAGAAGAATCACCAATAGAAGATAATTTTATAAATTCATTAACTAAAGTTTTAGTTAATCTTGAGTTAAATAAAACAGATAATAAAGAATTCTATGTTCAAGGAATGAATTTATTAGCTAGGTTTTTTTTATTTTTAACAAAAGAAGAAAATAATAACAAAGATATTATCTTTAATCCTTTAAAATCTTATAAACTAAATTATCTATTTTTTAACTATAAATTCAATGAAACATTTCTAAAAGAATTATTAAATAAAACAAGTTTTACAATTTTAGATTGTTATAATTCCTTTGATAATATAACAAAAGCTTCAGATGTTATTAAACAGAAAATAACAAAAAATTTAAATTTATCTAAAAAAGAGATAAAATTAATAGAACAAAATATAATATGTTTTACAACAATGTTTCCTTTTGATATAACATTAGGAATATGTAATTATAATATACTCAAAAACTTATTTTTATTACTATTTATACTTGATAGATATAATGTAATTTTTGACATTTTTTCATTATACTTATTAGAAATATTAAAAAATGAAAATAATGAAGATATAAATAAAAAAAAATATAATTTTAATAAATTTGAAGAAATTTTTAATAATGATAATTAACATTTTATTTATTTACAACATTATCAATATTGAACATAATTTTATATAAAGTGTACATTAATAAAAAATATGCAACACAACCAAGTATTGTTCTAATATAAACACGAGCACTATCTGGATCTATATTAAATAATGTAAAAAGCTCTAATATATTATATATTTCATTATTTCTATTATTATCAAAAACTTCATTATTTCTATTATTATTACCAAAAACTTCATTATTTTCATTAACATCAAGTTCTATATAATCTTCAAATTCAATATTTTCACGAAGAATATTATAAAAAGTATATCTATAATTATTATTTTCCATTCCAAAAATGTTTTTATTAAAAACAATTAATAAAAACACATATTTTATTTTAAACATAATTTTTAACATATTTTTTTATTTTTTATTTAAATAAATCCAAAATTCTATTTTCATTTATTAGATTATCAAAATAAAAATACATTAAAGTTACCATTGTAGCATTTATAAAAATACAAAGACCTAAATCAAACATATATGGAGTTATATGAAATCTTCTATTTAAATATTCAAAAAATCTTTGTGCTCTTTCATTATCAAAAACTTCTATTAAAAAATTGATAAAATACATTCTAAATTCATCCATATTATGATTTATCATTAAATTAAAATTTTGTACTTGATTATTTGTTCTATATATACCATTACCTAAAATATTATCAACGTAATTATTAACATAATTGGTAATATTATTATTTAAATTATTATTAACATAACCATTAACGTTATTATTATTAACACGATTAATAAAACTATTATTATTTAAATTATTACCTAAACTATTCATTGAGTAACTTTTATTAAATATTGTCAAAAATAAAAATATATTTCTTATTTTAAACATAACTTTTATATTCAAAATTACTAATGAGTTTTATTTTATAAGTAGAATTTCATTGTTTTTTAGTAATTTGTTTTTAAAAAACAACTTATTATATTGTATTTTTGTAAATTAATTTATAAAAAAAAATCTTTTATTTTAACTAATCATTATAAGTATCTAAGTGAAATTTTATATTAAGACATATGGATGCCAAATGAATGTTGTTGATAGCGAAATAGTAACATCAATATTATTAAAACACAATTATCAATTGACAGATATTATTGAAGAAGCTGATATTATATTATTTAACACATGTTCTATTAGAGATAAAGCAGAACAAACTTTACTTTATAAATTAGATTATATTAAACATTTAAAAAAAAATAAGAATATAATAGTCGGTATTTTAGGATGTATGGCTCAAAGATTAAATAATGAGTTATTAAAAAATAATTGTGTTGATTTTGTTGCTGGTACCGATTCTTATCGTAAATTACCTCAAATATTAAATGATATTTTTAATAAAAAAAGTGATAAAGTAAATTCTACAGATTTCGATTATTCTGAAAATTATGAAGATATAACACCAGAATATAAAAATAAGATATCAGCTTTTATTCCAATAGCTAGAGGTTGTAATAATATGTGTTCTTATTGTGTTGTTCCTTATACTAGAGGTCCTGAAAAAAGTAGAAACATAAATTCTATTATTAAAGAAGTTGAAGATTTAAGTAGTAAAAATTATAAAGAGATAACGTTATTAGGGGAAAATGTTAACTCATATTGTTTTGAAGATATTGAAAATAATAAAACTTATAACTTTGCTAATTTGTTAGAAATAGTAGCTAATATTGATAAAAATATAAAAATAAGATTTACCTCATCACATCCAAAAGATCTTACTGATGATATTATAGATATTATTTCTAAATATGATAATATTTGTAAACATATTCATCTTCCAGTTCAAAGTGGTAGTGATAAGATATTAAAATTAATGAATAGACCTTATAATAAAGAACAATATCTAAATATCATTAATAAAATTAGAGAAAAAATTCCAGATTGTGCAATATCTACAGATATTATGACTGGATTTTGTGATGAAACAGAAGAAGATCATAAAGAGACATTAGATTTAATAAATAAAGTTAAATTTGACTTTGGTTTTACATTTATTTATTCTGAACGTAGTGGTACTCATTCTGCTAAATATTTAAAAGATAATGTTGATAATGAAACAAAAAATAGAAGATTAAATGAGATAATAGATCTTCAAAGAAAATATTATCTTGAAAATAATCAAAAATGTATTGGAAAAACTTATCAAATTTTAGTTGAAGGACAATCTAGTAAAAATGAAAATGTCAATAAAAATCAAGAAAATAATGAAATATCAAATAATGACTGGTTTGGTAGAAATACTAATAATAGAGTTATAGTCTTTAATAACATCAATAATAAAGCAAAAATTGGAGATGTTATTGAAGTTAAAGTTAATAATTGTACCTCAGCAACATTATTAGGTGAAATAATATAACTATTTTGTTACAAAAGATATAATTATTTTTTGCTAAATATTTATATTTTAACAACTTAAAGTTGGATCTTCGTTCTCAAACGCCTCACAAACTTTTTATAAAAAGTTTGACAAAAATTTTTACGTTTCAACATTCGTTGAAACAAGAATATATGATATATTTTTAATAGATAATGTATTAAATTAGTTATATATTCGTCTTTATGAATATAAAGACATATTGGATCCAACGTCACGTTGGTTACTTTTAAAGTAACAACTTTTTTGTAAAAAAGTTTTATCAAAAAACTTTTAACCATCAATGTTTAATAATATTAACAATTGTTAATGATAAAATATTGAAATCAAAATTAAGACTAAAACTAAAAAATTAAAGATTAAATATTAAAAAAATAAGAGAATTAATGAATTTTTAATAAAAATTGAAATAAAAATAAATTTTAGAAATTAGAAATGAATGAAAAATAAATAATTATAATAAACTTTTAAACTATTTATTATTTTTTATCTTTTGGACCAGAACATTTTCCACCACAACATCCTTTATTTTCTTTATTACCTCCATTCTGTTTACCTTTATCACCTCCATTCTGTTCATTTTTCTCATCTTTTTTATCATCATTTTTAACTGCTTCAAGAAATTTGCTGCCTGCTGTTAATTCTATAGAATATGCAGTTAAATCAGATTGTTCAGTAGAAATTGTATCACTAGCACCTATAATTTTATTACCTTTTTTAATTTTAAATTTATTATCACCAATTTGTGTTTGTATAGCACTAAATAATTTACTATAATCTAAACCAGCTTTAGCTACTTCAACATCTAATGTTTCATTACCTGCTTTAACTTTATAACCATTAACACTTGTTGTGACACCTAATTTAAATTTTACAGTATCGTTTTTAGGTGGAATTTCTGAAGCTTTTTTCTTAACATAAGTACCATTATCTTGTTGACTTAAAGTAACAGTAACTTCTTTTATTACTAATTCTTCAATAGTTTTACCTTTAGTAGATTCCCATTTAACATTATCTGTACCATTATTATATGTTACTTCTTTTATCGCACCAGCTAAAGTACCTGTATCTTTCTTTAATATTGTTTCTAAAGCAGTAATAAACCCATTGTAATCTAATTTTTTATCAAATGCTTGACTTTTATATTCTTGTTGTAAACCATCTTGTAATTGAAAATTACCTGAAACATTATCATAAATATCAAGTTTAATATTGATATTTACTGTATTTTTATCCTTTTCCTTAGTGAAACCAGGAACTATACCTTTAAATGTTATAGTAACAACAAACCCATCTGTAGCAGTATCAGTATCAGAAGTTCCAAAATTACTAGTAAAATCAATAGAATATTTGTCACCTGCAGCATCTATACCACCTAAATATTTTGCTATTTCTTTTTTAAAAGCAGTCTGATTTATTGTAGTATCAATCTTAGTATAACCACCGTCTCCTTTTTTGATTTCTTCACCAAATGTAACATCTATATCTTTACCATCAAATGAATCATATTGAATAGGTTTACCATCTTCTATTTGAAATTTAATTGTTCCTTTCATTACTTCAGAAAGTTTACCTTCTGGATCTGCAGTAATTTCTAATTTTAAACCTCCATCAACGTTTTCTATTACATTATCATGTTCAACATCAATTGCAATATTACTACCAACACAAGTACATGCTTTCATTAAGACTAGAATTTCAGATTTTTTATTTTTTTTAGTTAATTTATTTGTTTTATCATTTAATTCATTCAAAAATTCAGTTGAAACTTTTAACTTTCTTATTTTTTTCAAATCTCCACTCAAATCAAAATTTCCTTCTGTAAATACATACTTAACATATGGAGAAAAAGTTAATATTAATTTTTTATTTGTCTTTATTTCTTCAATAATTGCTTTAATATTGTCATTTATTAAATTACCATCCGCTACATCTTTAACACCATCTTTAATTTGATATTTTGATACATAAAAATTACCAAGCTTATCATCTTCAATTTTAAGATTTAAAAAATCTTTTTTTCCCTCTCCTTTACCATCACCACTTTCTGCATCTTTACAGTTTTTTTCAATTACATTTTTTAAAGTATTTAAATCATTTATACCTTTTAAATCAGAAAATAAAAAAACTTTTTCTTTTATGGGTATATTATTTGAACCATCAGTTAATAAAGAACCTTCTTCTAATTTATATAAACTTTCAACTTTAATAGTTAAACTTTCATCTTTTAAATTATCAAATTTAATTCCTCTTAAATCAGTTTCAACACTTTCTCCAGTTTTTTCTTCAGAATCTTTAATTTTATAACTTACTATTTTATAATGTTCATTTAATTTTTTACTATCTAAAGGTTCTATATTAAACGTATCATCATCTTTTTTATATTCTTTAGATCCTAAAATAGTATCTAATTCAAGAGTAGCTGTTGTTTTATCTTTAAAAATTTCAATATCTTTTTTTAAAGTAAAAGTTTCATCATCAACTACTAATAATATTTGACCATCTGTAGATTTAACATTTTCAGTAGCCTCCATTCCATTTATATTTGCTAAACAAACAAAAGGTAAACCTTTTATTATACCATATTTTTTAGATTTATTAAACATAACGCATCTATGTTTATTAAGTAAAAAAAAAAAAAAAAAAAAAAAAAAATAGTAAAGATTTTTTTAAATTTTATTAATAAAATATATATATAAATATCAAATAAAAAGAACAAAAAGAAAACAAAAATTTAGTTTATGATTGTGATTTAATATTTTATTGTAAATTTTTATTAAATAAAAAATTGAATAAAATAATAATAATATACATATTGTAGGAATGTAAATTTTAGTTTTTAAATAAAAAATAATTACTTTAACTTACTTAAAAAGTAAGCAACTCCTTCTCATACGGCGAAGCGCCTTAATACTTACTTTAAAAGTATCAGTACTAAGTCCTGGACATTAGGATGTATTTACATTCGTAAAGACCAATCTAAGATTGGATATACCTTCTCAGACGGCGAAGCGCCTGTTACTTAAAAAGTAACCAACTCGATACTTTCTACGAGAAAGTATCACAAAGATATTGTTATATATTAAAATACATTATGTATTCTTGTTTTCACGAATGCGAAAACCTATCTTTGCTACTTTTTTAGAAAGTAGAATTCTTTGTAAAACTTTCTTATAAAAAAGTTTTCGAATGTAGAAACATCATGTTGCCTATTTTTTAAGCAACATGTTATTTACCTTCAAAAAAAGCTTTTTTATATTCTTCTTGTTTTTCATCAGAATCGTCATATCCTTTATCATTATTAGTTTCTATACAATATCTTTCTCCTTTTCCTTCACTATTAGTAATACCATATAATTTATTTTTTAAATTATTTGGATCTGAAAAATCAACATTTTGAATAAAAGTCAAATTTTTTTTATCCTCTGTTTCGTTTGCATAAACTCTCATATCAGATAAATCTAGCAAATAAGCATAATCTCCTCCTTTATCTTTATCAGGTGTAATAATAATAATTTTATTTTGTAAAAATTTAAAATCTTTAGTAGTTTGCAAATCTCTTTTAAGTTTTATAATTAATTTTTTTATTGTGCAAATATCTTTCCAATTAACACCAAATTCATCAATTTTAATATTTATTTTTAATTCTTTAAATTTTTCATATTTAAATTCACCTTTAAAATCTTCTACAGATTCTGCAAATTTATAATTATTATTATCAAGAGCTTTGGTATATAAACATATTTTGTTGTTTTCTAATTTACATGTAAGACCAACAACTTCTTATAAATTATTTATTACATTTTTATTTTGTTCTTTTTCTTTATCTTTCTTATCTTTATCTTTTCCCTCACTCCCATCACCTGAAGTACTATTATTTTTATTACAAGGACAACAATTACAACAATTACAACATAAAATACTATTTAGACTTCCAGAAAATAATAGACTAACAAAAATATTTTTTGTTTTTTTTTAGTAAATCATATATATATATATATATATATATATATATATATATAGGTTAATAAAATTATTTAATAAATACAAATTTTTAATATATTTTTTAAATGAATCTAAATTTAAATTTTAATTTAAAATCTAAATTTTATAAATTTAAGAATTTATTAAAAATCTAGCTTTTATTTAAAATCTTATATTTCTTAGAATTTTAAAGAAGCACTAGCTTTATTAGAAGCAGCCATTTTATGTACTTCTTCTTTTCTTTTTACAGCTTTTCCTTCATTGTTAAGTGCTGCAATAAGTTCACTAGCTAACTTACATTTCATTGTTTTATCACTTCTTTCTCTAGCATATTTTATTAACCAACTCATTCCTAAATATTGACTTCTTTCTTTATATATTTCTACAGGAACTTGTACTGTTGCACCTCCTATTCTTCTTCTCTTAGTTTCTACAGTTGGACAAACATTTTCCAAAGCAGTCATTAAAACATCTAAACCTTCTTGTTCTGTTTTTTCTTTAATAATATCCATTGCATCATAAAATATATTAAGAGCAGTAATCTTCTTACCATCCTTCATAATATGATTTACGAATTTTGCAACTAACTCACTTTTATACTTTGGATCTGGATTTATCTTATTCTTTTTAAATATACGTTTTTTTCTCATAATTACTATATATTATTTAAACTACTTCTTTTTATCTTTTTTAACACCATATAAAGACCTTCCCTTCTTTCTATCCTTAACACCTGCTGTATCTAAAACACCTCTTACTATTCTATAATTAACACCTCCTAAGTCTCTTACTCCTCCTCCTCTTACTAATACAGCTGAGTGTTCTTGTAAATTATGTCCTTCTCCTGGGATATAAACTACAACCTCTTTACCTGTTGATAACTTTACTTTAGCTATCTTCTTCATTGAAGAATTAGGTTTTTTAGGTTTTACTGTTGTTACCTTAGTACATATTCCTCTTGCTTGTGGACTACATTGAATAGACTTTCTTCGTCTTCTTAATGTTCTCTTTAAAGCAGTAGTAATAACTTTCTTTTTATTTGCAACTCTTTTCTTTCTAATTAACTGTTGTATTGTTCTCATTGAGCTCTTATTTTATATTGCTAAACTATTTATTTTAAAAATCATAATCAATATATTTTTTTTTATTTTAAATTCTCTAATAAAAACGTTTTAAAATATAAAGTATTTTTTCATTTTATATTTTTTATTTTAAAAAAACATATACAACACATACATATTAACGTAATATGTTTAATATAAAATATTGTAAATATTCAATATTTTGTTGTAGTTTTTTTAATTCATATTCTGATGTTGAAGAATTATTAAGTAATCCTCCTTCTGTTAAACTCTGGTTTTATGAAGCAGCAAAAAAAGGTTTGTTACCAAATATTTATTATCAATTTAAATTTTGGTTGTTAGATGATTTTTTTGTAGGTACTACTGTTGGTTTCGATGCAAAAAGTTTTAATCTTAAATATGTCCAAATTGGAACAGGAGGTTTAAGATTAGACATTTTAAATTCTATTTTTGATATAATTTTATATTCAACAAAAAGCGATGTAACAGAATATAAATATGGGTTACTTTATAAAGATAGCGGTTTTAAAGGTTTATTAGAAACAAGTATAGCCACTAACTTTATTATATCTCTTCTTTATATAAAAGTTTTATTTTTAAAAATAAATATGTTTGAATTAAGTATTGGTAATATGCTTTCTTATTTACAAACTTCATTTGGAGCTTTAGGAGATAATATAAAAAATAATGATAATGCAAAATTCAAAAAATTATTAAATATATCAAGAAAAACACTTTTTGTATCAATATTATGTCCTAGTGTTCATTTTGATATAATGAAATTAATAGACTTTATTAAAACCAGAAAAATACCAACATTTATAAATACAGATAATATTGAAAATACTGATAATGATAGTATAAATTAATTATAATAAATTATTAAGGAGTGCAATATTGGTGTCTTTTTTTTTTATAACATCATAGTTTCATTATTAAACATCAAAGGTTACTTTAAAAGTAACCAACCTACTTTAAAAGTAGGCAACAATATTTAATAATTAATATATTAAGCCGGTTCGGCGTTTGAGAACGATATCCAATCTTAGATTGGTTTTTACAAAAAAGTTTTGGAAAATAAACAAAATAAATTTTATATAAAAACACACAAAGGAAACACTCCTACTTTTAAAGTAAGTATTAAGGCGCTTCGCCGATTGAGAAGGAGTTGCTTACTTTTAAAGTAAGTTGGAAAGTTGTTTCTATAAAATATAAAGAGACATAAATGCTACATTTATTAAATTTTTATATAGATTTCAGTTAACAAAATTAAACATTTCTATATATAAGTACTTTAACTTTTTCCAATAATTCTTTTATTTTTTTAATTTTTTCAGTTTGAAATTGTAATTGATTAACAGTATTATCAAGATCATAAACATCTGATAATTCACATTCACTATTTTCAAAACTCGATGAAACTAGATCTTTGATATAAGATAGATACTCCTCCTCTTTTATTAACTCTGCTTTTAATACTAGAAGAGCCTTTTTATAATCATTATCTAATAATGCCTTGTGCAATTCTTCATTACAATATATAATCTGTTCAAGACATTCAATATCTAAGTCTAGATCCATTTACTATATCAAAAATACTAATTATTTTCACTTTTAATAACATCAACCAAAAAACATCCACACATATCACACATAACAAATTTATTCATATTTAAAATATCTATTTCTCTTTGTAAACATACTTTTATATTACAATTTTCACAAAATCCATCAACAATAACACCAACAGGAAATCCATTCCACATTTTCTTAATAAAATACATTATATTTTCATATTTACTTCTAATATTATTATTTAAAAGATCTAATGTATAATTAATAGTTTTGTTTAACTCAATAAATTTCTCACTTTGTTGTTTATTTTTATCAGATAAAATCCCAACTTCTTTGTTATAAGTCTTTTCTAAAAAATCTAATTCTGTACAAACATCATTGATCTTTATTTTTAAATCATCTAATTTCTTTTTATATTCATCTTCTTTCTTTTTAGACAATTTTATTTTTAAATCCAAAATGTCTAATTTTTCTTGAACTTCCTCTGAATCTATATTTTTAACATTTTTTCTTGTCTTCAATAGATTTTCAATTTCTTGACCTATATTTTTTATATTATTGTTCTCAGCTTCAATAGATTGTTCTATATCTTTTATATCTACATTCAAAAGATCTCTTCTATTTTCAAGCTCTTTTTTTGATAACATATAACCACTTTCAGCATCATCAGACTGCAAATTAGTATAAATCAACTTATTTACCTCTATATTTAACAATCTAATCTTCTTCAAAATTTCAATATTATTTTTTACCAACGGATTAATCATAATATCCTTTTTTAAAGTCTAAATATTTTAGTTTATATAAAATATATTTTTGTTATTTAATTTCAAAATTACAAAATTTTTTATAGTAATTAAACAATAAAAAAATATAAGCAACTTTTCTAATAAAATTTTACATTACTTCATAACAAAATCCCTTATAATTTTAAATTTTTAATTTTTATTTATTAAAAAATAAAATTTTACTTTTTTTTAATAAATTTATTTTTTGTAAAAGTTTTTTTTATTTTTTTTAAAAAAAATATATAACTACAAAATTTGATTTTTTATATCATTGATTTTTATAACAACCTCAAAAGGAGTTAAATTGTTTATGTCTATATCTTTTATACTTTTAAGTAAATTTTCATATTTTTTTTTGTAAATATCGTCATTTTTATTATCATTATTATCAGAAAAATCTTCATTTTTATTATTTTTAGACTTATCTTCTAAATTTTTTAATATAACATTTGCTCTATCAATAATTTGATTAGGTATTCCTGATAACTTAGCTACATGTATACCAAAACTATGTTCAGTACTACCTTGTTCTAACCTCCTAATAAATATTATTTTACCATCTTTTTCTAAAATACTTAACCTATAATTCTTTAAACGTTCTAATCTAGTTTCTAAATCTGATAATTCATGATAATGTGTAGCAAATAATGTCTTAGGTCTAAATTTAGAATTATGTATATATTCTACTATTGCACATGATATAGATATCCCATCATATGTACTTGTTCCTCTTCCTATTTCATCCATTAATAATAAACTTTTTTCTGTTATATTGTGTAATATATTTGCTGTTTCAGACATCTCCATCATAAATGTAGATTCTCCAGAAGATAAATTATCAGAAGCTCCTATTCTAGTAAATATTCTATCAATAATACCTATCTCTGCATAATCTGCAGGAACATAAGATCCTATTTGAGCTAATAATACTATTAAAGCTGTTTCTCTTAATAAAGCAGATTTACCAGACATATTTGGTCCTGTTATTAACATTATTTGTTGTTTTTCATCATCTAAATATATATCATTAGCAACAAAAAAATCTGGTAATTTTAACATCTGTTCTATAACTGGATGTCTACCTTTTTTAATATCTATTTTATTACCATTATTAATAATTGGACAATTATAATTATTTTTCAAAGCTAATTGAGCTAAATTAATATAACAATCTAAAGAAGCAATAGCATTTGAATTATATAAAATTTGTTTAGAATATTGTAAAGTAAATAATACTAATTCATTAAAAATTCTATTTTCTATTTCAGTAATTTTACTATCAGCTATTAATATTTTTTCTTCAAATTCTTTTAATTCATCACAGATATATCTTTCACCTGTTGTTGTTGTTTGTTTTCTAATCCAATTATCAGGAACTTTATTTTTATGAGTATTAGTAACTTCAAAATAATAACCATAAATTTTATTATAACCTATTTTTAAAGAAGAAATACCTGTTTTTTCTATTTCTGACTGTAATAATTCTTTCATCTTAAAATTACTATTATTTTTTAAAGACTTATATTCATCTAATTCACTATCTATTCCATAATTTATAAAATCATTATTTGTAGAATTTTCAGATATTGTTTTTTCTATTCTATCAATTAATTCATTACAATCTAAAAAATTTATATTTAAATTCAAATCTTTAATAATATATTTAATATTATATGTTATTTTCAAAGAATTTTTAAGAGCAATAAAATCTTTAGGACAAGCTTTACGCATTGAAATCTTTCCTAAAACCCTTTCTAAATCTATAATACTTAATAATTGAATTATTAATTTATCAATAACATCATTATTTTTATAAAAAACAGTAACTTTATTTTGACGTTTTATAATATCTTCAACATTTATCAATGGTAATGTTAACCATTTTCTTAATAATCTTCCACCCATTGATGTTATAGTATTATCTAAAATATCTATAAGACTAATTCCTTTATCATGTTGTGGTTTTAAAATTTCTAAATTATTAATAGTATTTTTATCTAAATACATATATTTATCAACATCAATACTTGATATTGTTGTAATATGAGATATTTCATTATGTCCTGTATTTTTAAGATATTGTAATATTGCACCAGCAGCAATAGTGGCTAAATCTTTATCTTCTAATCCTAAACCTTTTAAACCTATTGTTTTAAAATGATTTTTTATTATTTCTTCTGCGTTAGTTTTTTTATAAACCCAATCTGGAAGACTATTATTTATCTTATTTTTATCTAATTTTAATAATCCTCTATCTATTAAATTTAATAAATACTGTTCTTGTTCTTTTGGATAAATAACTTCTTTAGGTTGAAAAGCATCTAATAACTTTTGTAATTTATCAATATTATTACATTCATTAGTAAAAAACTCTCCTGTTGAAATATCTAAAAAAGCTACTCCTATAAAATTTTTATAAAATATAAAAGATACCAAATAATTGTTTTTTTTATTATTTAAAACAGTATCTTGAGTTATTAAGCCTGGTGTTATTATTTCAGTTATTCCTCTTTTTACTAAACCTTTAGCTTTTGATGGATCTTCTAATTGTTCACAAATAGCTATTTTATATCCATTTTGTACTAATTTATATAAATAAGAATCTAAAGAATGATAAGGAAAACCACTTAATTCCATATCATAATTATTACCTTCTTTCCCTAAAACTTTTTTTGTTAATGTTATACCTAATAATTTACTTGTCAAAACAGCAATTTTACCATAAGTTTCATAAAAATCACCAACTCTCATTAATATTATAGCTCCTGGATATTCGTCAACTAAAGAAAAATATTGTTTTAATAATGGTGTCTTGTATTCCATGTTTTATGTTAATAAAGTAATATTTTTTATAAAATTGATTTTAATAAAATATTATTGATAACAAAAATTAAGGCGTAAATGTTAAAAAAAACAAATTTTTTATTTATTTTATCTACATTTGTATGTTTATTAAAATTCACTAATATATTAAGTAGTGAAACTAATAACTATAAATATACAATTGGTGATGATAAAAAAGTAAATTTAATAAAGAATAATGAAAAAAAATTTATAGATAGAAATTTAAAAGTAAGTCCAGAAAATTTAAATGAAATAGCAGAAGAAATAATAAGAAAAACATATGAAAAAAAAAAATTATTCATTATTACTCCATATGTAGAAGTAGGAATAAGAATACCAATATGGGCTTATAAAGGCTTTATGGATAAACTTTCTCCTTTTAAATTTTCAAAATGTACTGATCTAGAAACATTTGATTTTAACGAAAAAAAATCATTTATAAAAGCTTTATATTTAAAAGATTTAGATGAAATAAATACACCATTTGCAGTTAATTATGGTGTAAAAATGACAATTGGTAATGCAAAAAAAAGAACAAAATATCTTAGAGAAAATATTACAGATTTATTAGATGTTTTAAAAATAAGAGAAAAAGAATATATAGATTTTGATAAAAAATACGAACCTAAGAACGATACAGCTATAAATAGTACAATAGACATGTTGAATAATTTAGTAAAAAATGATAAAAAAAATGGAGCTCCAATTTATAAAACCATTCTAAATATAGTAGATAGTTCTAAAGATGTGATAAATAATATTTTTGTAAATAAAGATAAAAATGTTATTTTAACACCTAATAAAACACAAGTATTATGCCCTTTATATTTAGTAAATATTGCAAAATTTCTATTTATAAAAAATGCAACAGATAATTATATATTAAAACACACTGAAAATTCACTAGAAAAATTTAAAGAAATAACAAAAAAAGAATCATCAATTGAAGAATTAACAGATTATTTAATAGAAAAAATCGAATATAAAACTTTAAATTTTTCAAATAAAAGATTAGATTTTCTATATGATAAAAATTTAAAAGAAAATCATAAAAATAATAATAATGAAAATTATTTTATTGATGAAACGCATGAAATATTAAATAAATTAATAAATAAAGAAAAATTTAAAAAGTCAAATAATCAAAAGACAATAAGAGAATTTATAAATGAAACAATTGAAGATATTGTAAATAATGAAAATAAATTAAAAACATCAAACAATATAGAAGAAAAAAAGGAAATTCAAAAAACAATACATGAAGATAATGAAATATTACAATACCTAAGACAAATTATAAATAATTTAAATTATGATACAGCTGAAAATCAAACATTTCTAAAATTTGAACTAAATAAAGATTTTAAAAATTTAATAGATAATTTAAAAGAATCTGGACTTTTACCAAAAAGAAAACAAGAAAAAGATTATGATAAAGAAGGAAAAGAAATAAATAAAGAAAAAGGTAAATTAATAGCAGGTTATAATAAAAAAGATCTTGAAATATTAGTTGGAAAACTTAAAAAATTAAAAAAACAAAAAGAATGTAAAAAGATATTAAAAGATTTAAAATTAGAAGATATAAAATGGTGGATACCTTATAATTTTCGTTTTGGAATATTAGGAACACATTATATAAATACACGTATTGGAATAAATATAGATTTTTCTTTTTCATTTTCATTAACAGGAATGACAAAATCATTATTTATGCCAGAAGATTTTCTACAAAATTCAATATATTATTTATTAAAACTTCATGAACCAATAGTATCTGGAAGATTATTAAATGATGATATAAATATAAATGATGTTATATATTCTAATGCAGATCTATCTATTACAGACTTATTATTAGATGATTTTTTAGATAAACTTGTTAATGTAGAATATGAAAAAAATAATAAATTAATACATGATTCTATAATAGGTTCTAAATATGGTTCTAAACCAGTAAAAAAAACTGATGCTTTTTCTAATTATTTAAAAGTAGCAAATATTTATAATGATTCAAAAGATTGTCTTTGTGATATTGACGTATCATTACAACAGATAAATTTTTGTTTTAAAATAGGACTTTGTGTTAATCTTAATAAACTTAAAAATTTTAATATAAATAAGAATTTTATTTTAAAAAACTTTATTAATGAATTATCTTTTAATTGTGGTTTATATTTTAATTGGCAAAATCTAAAAATAGAAGTTACAGAAAATAAATCATATTATTCAGATAAAAATTTCGATGAAAATATAAAAAAAAAATGTGTGTTACAAGATATGTTAGAAGATGCAGTTATAGATAGTTTAAAAAATTTAGAAATTGACAATGTTAAAGATAAAGATAAAATAAATAATGGAATAGAAAAAATGGTTTATAAGATGATTCTCAATAATTTTGATCCATCTGTAGCTCCTAAAAATAATAAAATAATAGGTTTTTGTAATAATATTTTTGAAAATGAAATACCAGAGATATGTTGTAAAAATGTATTTAATTCTTTTACAGTTAGACCTGTTTTAGACTTTAAATATAAAATGATATCACCAATAGGATTAACATTTATGTGTGGATGTGAATTTATAATATTAAATCCTTTTAATATATATTCTAATCTCAAAAATTTTATGAATTCTTTTGAAAGTGATAATATTAAAAAAAATATAAAAAATTTTAAAATACATAAAGATTTTGAATTATTACCATATATATCATTAGGTTTTTCTTTTGCATTTTGAATTTTTAAAAATTTTTATTAATTAATAAATATATAGTCACGATATGAAAAAATTTTTACCTTTTTTAGGATTTTCAATTGTAAATACATATATTGGTACAATATCATGTAAAGCTGGTTGTACTGCTGATGGTAATACTATTAATTGTAATTGTAATTTTAGTCTTCCTGCCGATAGTGTAACATTTAATGAAAACAATGAATTAATATTCGTTAATAAAACATTCAATATTCAAAGTGAAACAGCAAATTTTCAGAATTACACTAAAACAAGTACAAATATGGAGGTATTAAATCCTGTTAATTTACAAGATGATGGTAATAATAGGGGAAAAATATACTTATATATATTAAAAGTAGGATATAGTCCTGATGGTAAATACTTCTGTTTTAAATATGATAATAAAATTTATATTTTAAGAGAAGATAATGGAAAGTATTTATTACCAATAGCAGAAAGAAGTAAAGAAGGTTTTAATAAAAATATAGATTGGGTTTGTATTCTTGGACACGATAGTGATAAATATTTTTTACTTAAAAAAAAATTTGAAGATAATAAAGATAAAGCTCTAATATTAGATGATTTTATAAGTACTAATAAATTTAAAAGTAAAAATATAGACAAAGAAGTTACAATTATAGATGAAGAAAAAGAAAAAGAAAGTTTAAAACAAAACAATGGTACAATTACAATTAACAATAATATACAAATTAATATTGGAACCATTAATAATATTAATAATACTCAAAATATTCAACAAGATGTAAAAATATTAAACAATAAAGGTAAAAAATAAGAATACATTACTATTTTCTTTTTAAAAAAAATATAAAATATATTATCTTAAATCAAATTATTTTTAAAATATTTAGGAGTGTTTCATTGTGTGTTTTATGTAAAAAAATATATTTTATTAATTTTTAAAATAGAAACTTTCTTATAAGAAAGTTTCACAAAGAATTTTTACGTTTTTGCATTCGCAAAAACAATAATATATAGTGTATTTTAATAGATAATGTATTAAAATTAATTATGTATTCTTTGTTTCGACTATCTGTCGAAACGTAAAAGTTTTTGTGGAACTTTTTACAAAAAGTTCCGAACTTTATTACAAGAAAGTTTTGATTCTATTTATAAATTCAATTTTATTAGAATGTATTTTTATTATTTTATAATGTGAATCAGAGTTATTTTTTAAAGAATTTAAATTTGGGACCTTTTTTAATTCATTTTTTTCTTTATCGATTAAAATATAAAACTCATCATCAAAGTTATCATTATTTAAAGATATTGAAAAGTTATAATTAGAGTTAATTCTTAAATTATCAGATATTTTTAACATAGTTTCTAATGGTAAATTTTTGCCTTTTTTTAAATATTCATCAAATAAAATTTTAAACATATCTGTTTTTAATTTAGAATAAAATTCAATTCTTCCAATATCGTTATTATTTGAATAAATATTATTAGTAGATTTTACTTTTTCATAATAAAAATAATGTATTCCTGGAATAATATTTATAAACCTCTTGTTATAAGTAAAAATGTATATTATATCACCATTTTTTATAATATTTAAATAAGAATCTACATTTAATTTCTTATATATTTTTCTTAAAACATCACTATAATTTGTATCATTAATACTATATAAAAGAACAATAATTTCATCTATATCTGATTTAGAAATACTATTTTTAATAAATTTTAACATTTTAGTAATATTCTGTTCATTTTTATTTTTAAAATCATCAGAAACAATATCTTTTAACTCTTCTTTTTTTTCTTTATTTTCTTCAATTATAACGGGTTCTTTAATATCATTATTAGAACTATAAACTTCAATAGATCTTGTTCTAGTACAACAGCAATTATGACAAAATAGTCTATTATGCATTAAAATAGACAATAAACAATATCGACTTATCGACATATATTTATTATTATTAAAAATTTACTAGCATTTAGTTTTTTATATTTTTTTATTCGTATTTTGAATACTTTTATTTATAAAAATTTTAACAATTGATAAAAATTTTTATTTTAGATTATTTTGAAACTAAATTTTTTTTATTTCTATATTTTCAGAACTTATTGTAAGAATAAATTGGTAAAAACCTTCAGAAGGTAAAATATCTTCTTCTTTATCAATTTTATAACAATTTATATCTGCATTATCGTATTCTTTATCTTTACCATCTTTATTATCTTTAAATTTAGGAATGTTTAAATAAATTTTTACTGGCTTTTCAAAAATACTAAATTCTTTAAATATATCACAATTTTTATCTAAAATATAATTTATTTTAGTATTATTATCTTTTACAAAAGTATCAAATGAATAATAACCATCAAAATTATCATATATAAAAAAATAAATTATTCTATTAAGTATTTTAGAAGGAAATTGTTTATTTTTTTCAATACTATTTACATAAAAAATATCATATAATAATGATTCTAATTTATAAATTTTAGAACTTCCAGATGATGAACTAACATGAAAACCTTCTTTATCATGATATTCAGTATATGTATAATATTCCCCAGGAAACAACGTATCTTCAATTTCTTCTGAATCTTGTTTAAAAATATAAAAAGTTCTATTAATATTTACAATAATTAAATGTTGTTTTTCTTCTTTTATAAACTTTTTCCAAAAATATTTTTTAATAACTGATTTATGTTCATAAGTTTTATTTATATTATATAAAAGTAATAAAATTTCATCAATATCTTCATTAAAACCCTTATTAAATACTTTTATCATTTTAGAAACACGTTCTTTATTATTTTTAATAAAATCTCCAGGAATATTTTTATCTAAATCTATGTCTTTAACAGTCTTTTCTTTAATAATTTCTTCTTTTTTTTTTATTTTACCATCTTTAACAGAACAAGGACAAATATGACATTCAGATTTACTAAATTTAGAAGAATCAGTTTCTGAAAAAATATTATTTATAAATAAAAGAAAACTAATTTTATAAAACTTCATTAATAATAAGTTAAATAAAAATTTTTAATATTTTTTTTACTGTAATTTAGAATAAATAAAAAACAATAATTATAATAGATATTAATTTAAATAAAAAATTTTTAATCTAAAAAAATAAAGCGATCTGGACGAGACTCGAACTCGTGACCTCCTGCGTGACAGGCAGGCGTTCTAACCAACTGAACTACCAGACCTTTTTATATATTTATTCTAATATTATTATATAATTAATACAATTTTATAACTATTTTTTTTTAATTTCTATTTAAATTCTAAAATTTTACAGAAAAAAATAAATAGTACAACATTAATGCTTTTTTTAATAAAAAAACTTATTTAATTATTTTAAATTAAAGGTTAAAAGTTTTGAAAATAAATTAAATAAACTTTTTTTAAAATACATCAAAGAAACACTACCAAAAAATCTTAATTAACTAAAAATATTTCTATTGATTTTATTATTACTATGTTTGTTTTTTAATTATTTTCTAATTTTAACTTTTATATTTTTATTTACCTTCTAAAAAGTACTTTCTATATTCGTCTTTGTTTTCTGGTTCACAAAATAATTTGCTTGCTCCTGGAACTAATTTAAAATAAGTACCATTATCTAATACTCCATATTCTAAACATTTTCTTGTTTGATTATTATAATTTACAATACCAAAAGATTCTTCTCCATTTTTTAATGTTACTGGGAATCTAAAATAATATCTACTATTATTAAAAACATAAATAACTAATCCTCTATTATCAGTTTTATAAATTAATTTTGCTAGTTTACCTTTTAAAAAAGAAATTTTTTCACTAACTTCTAAATTATTTCTAAAAATATCAATGTATGTTTCAATTGTTTTTGGTGAAAATTTTAATCCTAACAATTGTATTTTTAAATTTTTAACATTTCCATAATTAAATTCTCCATTATAGTCATCAACTGTTTCTGCTATTTTTTTTAAACGAGAACCAGAACCAGAATCAGTATTTATATTAAATGAAACCTTATTATTTTCTAATATTCCAATAAGCCCTTTAATACCTCCAAAATCAATAATTTGATTATTATTATCTTTCTTATCGTTTTCTTTATTTTCTGTTTCTTCTTTTTTATAATAATAATTTTTTGCATTTATTTGGTTTATTAGAACATGTACATATATATAACTTTTTATAGAACAAAATCTCATGTTTTAATTCTAATAAAAATTAATGAATAATTTTTTAAAAAATACAAATTTTAAATTATTACATTTAATCAAAAAAACAGAAATTGTTCATTAGTGTGTTTTATGAAAATTATTATTTATTAATTGATATTAATTAATAATAAATATTATCTACATTTAAAACAATTGATACATTTAGCACAACATCCTAATGCTTTTTTATTTTCTATAAGATCTGATTTATCATCATTTTTAATTAAATCTGAATATTTAGAATTTATAGTATTATTTAAAACTTCAGAAGTTATATCATTACCATTTTCATCTTTTAAATTAATTTTTTCTAAAATATCATAATATTCTTTTGCTTTTTTATCTTTATTTTCTCTATATTTTTCACGTAATTTTTCATATCTTTCAGGATCCTTTAACCAATGATATATTTTATCATCTTTAGTAATATCAGTAATTTCTTTATCTTTATAAATTATCTTATTAGGTACAATATGTTCAAAAAGATCACTACAATTTAACAGATCACATAAAACATTCTCATTAAAATATCCTTCAATAATTATATTAAATTTTTGATTATTTTTTTTATAATCAACTCCTTCAAAAAAATTTTTAACGTTAATAGGTTTATCTTTTGTTTTTTCAAAAAATATCCAAAACATTGTTTTTATATCTTTCATCTTTAATTTTTTACAATTTTTAAAACAATTTTGTGAATCATGACCTAAATAAAAATAATCGACACCTACTTTTTCTAAATTTTGACAATTTTCAAACGATGAATTAAATAATATTAACTTCTTTTTACCATCTTTATTATAACTATTATCATTTTTATCATCTATAACATTTATTTTTTTCAAATTTACACAGTCTTTAAAACATTCTGTAAATAATCCTGAACCAGATAATAATGTTACTTCTTCTAAATTTTTACAATTTTTAAAACAATACATATTATGACTCATATTTATATTTGACAAATCTACTTTCTTTAAATTTTGTAGATTTTCAAACATATGACTACAATCAGAAGAAAAAAATATATCTTTAACATTAAATTTAGCTTCTTCTAAATTATTACAACCTTCAAAAAAATTAGATAAATTTCCAATTGAAAAATATTGTAAAATTTCAAAATATTTTATTGTAGAATTCTTAAATAACGACATACACTTTTCATATCCTAAATAAGTATATATATCTGAACAAAAAAACATTTTTTCTTTATCTTCTTTATCTTTAATCTTAAATATTGCAAAATGTAAACAATCTACAGTATTTAAAACTTCTATATTTGTACATGGTCCATTATCATCAGTGATTTCAAATTTACTCTTATCTATTTTTTTAATATTTATTTCATCTTTTTTGTAATCTTTATTATTTTTAAAAACTACTAAATAGTTATCATTAAATTCAGTTTTTATAATAGTTTTATCATTTTTTCCATCTTTTACATATATTTCTGTAATATCTTTCCGTTTAAGACCATCAAGATAAATAATTATTCTTTCATCATTATGATCATTTTCTGCTTTAAATGAAACAGTATTTTTTGAAATATAATTATTACCTAATTTTTCAACTTCAAAAAAAAAGAAATTCTCCTCTAATTTAACATATTTTTTACCTTCTTTTCTCTCTTTATTATTTATATTTATATTTTTCTCAATATTCTTTATTTTTTCATCAAAAAATTTTTCATTAAAAATTGTTTTATCAAATTTTTCAACATAATGATAACAATAACTATTTATTAACGAAATTAAAATAATAAATGTACTAAATATATATTTAATAATCATATATATAGAATAATAAAATATTTTATTTACCTTCAAAAAAGCACTTTTTATATTCTTCTTGTTTTTCTGGATCATAATCGAAAGAGAAATAATCATCAGCTGTTTTTTTTACATAAATTCCGTTTTTATTTACACCATATTTTAATTCTTTATATTCTTTATCAACATTTAATAAAATAGGACCTACATTTGTAAAAATTATACCTTTATAAACACGATTATCATTTAAATTATAAACAATTTCTTCAGATATTTCGTCATTTAAATAAGTTACAACTTTAGTTTTATTTCCTAAAAAAGAAAAACTATTAGTTAAATTATTAGAACAATCAAAACATTCAATTGTTTTTTCAATTGTATCTGGAGCTACGTCGACATCTAATAATTTTACTTTCAAATTTTTAACATTTTCATAATTAAAATCTCCATTATATTCTTCAACTGTTTCTGCTATTTTTTTTAATCCAGAATCAGTATTTATATTAAAAATAACTTTATTATCTTCTAATTTTCCAATAATACCTTTAATACCTCCAAAATCATTAATTTGATTATTATTATCTTTTTCTGTATCAAAATGTCTATTTTTTTCTATATAAATATCATTATTCAATTTTGGTTTATTATTTTTATTACATACAGAACAACAACAACAACATAATTTACAACAATCTTCCCCTTTTATTTGGTTTTTACTATATATATATATATATATATATATATATAGTTTTTTACAGAACATAATTTCATATATTTTAATTATAATAAAATTTAATGAATAATTTGTAAAAAAATATAAATTTTAAATTATTACATTTAATCAAAAAAATATTTATTTATTATAATTTCTGAAATTTATATTTTTATTTACCTTCTAAAAAGCACTTTTTATATTCTTTTTGGTTTTCTGGGTCCACAAATACATCTCCTGTATCTACATTATACTTAAAATAACTACCGTCATTTTGTAATACTCCATATTCTAAACATTTTTTTGTTTGATTATTATAATTCACACAACCAGAATCATTAAATCCGTTATCAAATTCAATTTCAATTATATAATAATATCTACTATCATTAAAATCATAAATTAATAATTCTCCATTATCAGTTTTATAAATTAATTTTGTTAGTTTCCCTTTAAAAAAAGAAAATTTTTCATTATTTTTTAAGTTATAACTAAAAATTTTAATATATTTTTCAATTGTATCTGGTTCTAATTCTAATCCTAACAATTTTATTTTTAAATTTTTAACATTTTCATAATTAAATTCTCCTTTATATTCTTCAACTGTTTCTGCTATTTTTTTTAAACCAGAACTAGTATTTATATTAAATGTAACTTTATTATTTTCTAATTTTCCAATAAGACCACTTACTCCTCCAAAATCATTTATTTCTTTCTTATCTTCTTTAATATCTTTATTTTTACAACAACAACATGCTTTAGAACAACAACTTTTTGCATTTATTTGGTTTTTAGAATATATATATATATATATATATATATATAATTTTTTATTGAGCATAATTTCATATATTTTAATTATAATAAAAATTCAATTAATTTAAAAATTTTTAAAATAAAAAATAAATCAGATAAAATTTATAAATAATCAATTTAACACTTATTCTTTCTTTAAATCTTTAATTTCATCAATACTTAAACCTGTAGATTGTGAAATTATATTAACATCAATATTTAATTTCAACATATTTTTAGCAATTTCTATAGATTTATTTTTTTCTCCTTCTTTTAAACCTTCTTCTTTACCTTCTTTTAAACCTTCTTCTTTACCTTCTTTTAAACCTTCTTCTTTACCTTCTTTTAAACCTTCTTCTTTACCTTCTTCTCTAGCTGTGTTTTTTGCACTATAAAAATCATTTCTACCTTCAATAATTTTTTCAATAATTATTCTTTCTTATT
>Ga0310691_10002418_pt1 | contig 24944 bp, 19 predicted proteins | sample 176DNAGHGlowgp2_FD_203887 | JGI IMG/M metagenome (GOLD analysis project Ga0310691, IMG submission 203887) | Sheep rumen microbial communities from Palmerston North, Manawatu-Wanganui, New Zealand - 1766 DNA GHGlow gp2 (v2) (version 2) | ecosystem: Host-associated > Mammals > Digestive system >...
ACTCGTCATCATTACGGTTCCTTTATTACGCACTTCAATGTGTTGATGTTTCCGATATCGTAAGAGGTACGCCGCCTAAGATTAATCAGGCCAATATGCGTAATATTATGGTTCCAATCCCCTCCCTCTCCGTCCAGCATCACATTGTCTCTATCCTCGACACGTTCGAGGCTTCGCTCCAGAACTTGGAAGCGCAGCTGAAACAGCGCGAGAAACAGTATGAATATTACAGGAATAAGCTGTTGACGTTTGAATGAAGATGAAGAAGAAAGAAACATCATGGTTTGCCCGCAGTGAGAGAGTCGGCAGAGCGATTGAAGTCATTGAGAATGGCTTCGAGTCTTGGATTGCTGTTCTCTACGATGATGGCAGCGTAGAACCCCTGCCCCTCAACAATAGCACTGGCGGCACACATGGTAAAGTGAACGGGATTGGCAAATTCCTCAAACCATCGAAGAAAAAGTCGATTACGCTTTGCCTCCCGCCCGTCGCTGGTGTCACAAATATAAAGCAGCACATTTTCGTTTTCAACGAAGAACTGCCTGATGATAGCAAGGAGCGTGGCTTTCACCTTTGCATCGTAGCTGGTATGCGTATCATCTTTCTTACGGAATCCGAACTGGTAGGTGTCACATCCTCCAAGGGGAACATCTTCAAGAAAACTGGCACTATAGCGAACACCTTCAGCTGTCACGAAATCATAGTCGCCATCGGTCAACACGACTTCATAAGGAGACAGGTTATTGATAGCGCCAAGAGACAATTTTATCATGTCAGAATCACTTTCTGCTTGTCTTCACGCTCCCAGCGCTCCATCACCTTCTGTTCCCACTCACGTTTGATTTCCAATGAGTGTCTCCAACGAGCCAAAGCCTCTTCGTATGTAATCTTTTTTGCTTCCATCATTCTTGGATATTTAACATTTCACGCTGCAAAGATACGAATAAGTAAGTGAATGTGCAAATTTATTTGCAAAGGACTATAAAAAAAACAGAAATATGGCATACTACGACATGATATCAGAGAACGACGAGAGCACCGTCGTGGCGGAGTTTGAGCAAGGGCAGCTGGCTGCCGATGCTCCGTATATGAGTGAGCGCAACCTGGAAGACCAGTTTGTGGCCCAGCTGGGCATGCAGGAATATGCGTTCGTGCCTATCAGCACGGAGGATGAGCTGACGGCCAATCTTCGCCTGCAACTGGAACTGCTGAACGGTGTGACGTTCACCGACAGCGAGTGGAAGCGCTTCTTTACCAGCCATATTGCCAAGCCTAACAGCGGCATCGTGGAGAAGACGCGCGTAATCCAGGAAGACCCCCGCTTCACCTTTACTTTTGACAATGGCGACCAGAAGAACATCATGCTGCTGGACAAGCAGGACATCCACCAGAACCAGCTGCAGGTGATGCGCCAATATACGCCCACGGGCGGCAAGGCCGCCAACCGCTATGACGTGACCATACTGGTGAACGGTCTGCCGATGGTGCATGTAGAGCTGAAGAAGCCCGGCGTGGACATCCGTGAGGCGTTCAACCAGATAAAGCGCTACAGCCGTGAGTCGTTCTGGGCCGACAGCGGACTGTTTGAGTATGTGCAGCTCTACGTCATCAGCAACGGCACCTACACCAAGTATTACAGCAATACGACCCGCGACCTGCACTTCAGCGAGGAGGACGAACGGGCCCGGAAAGGCCAGGTGGTGAGCAACTCGTTTGAGTTTACCTCGTGGTGGACGGATGGTCGCAACAAACGTATCATGATGCTGCAGGACTTTACCAAGACCTTCTTCGCCAAGCATACGCTGTTGAACATTCTGGCCCACTTCTGCGTGTTTACGGTAGACAACCAGCTGATGGTGATGCGTCCCTACCAGATAGCAGCCACGGAGGCTATCCTGCGCCGCATCAAGGTGGCTTACAACAACCGGCTGTCGGGCAGCATCAATGCCGGCGGCTATATCTGGCATACGACGGGCAGCGGCAAGACGCTGACCTCGTTTAAGACCTCGCTGCTGGCCAGCAAGCTGCCATATATAGACAAGGTGCTGTTTGTGGTAGACCGCAAGGACCTGGACTACCAGACCATGCGCGAGTATGACAACTTCCAGAAGGACGCCGCCAACAGCAATACCAACGTCGCCGTCCTGGAGCGTCAGCTGAACGACCCGTCGTGCCATATCATCATCACCACCATCCAGAAGCTCTCGATACTGGTGAAACGGAGCAGGGACATGGCCGTCTATGGCCAGCACGTGGTCATGATATTCGACGAGTGTCACCGTTCGCAGTTTGGCGAGATGCACACGGCCATCACGAAGAAGTTCAAGAAATACTACATCTTCGGATTTACGGGCACACCCATCTTCGCAGACAACGCCAATGCCAGCGGGAAGCCAGGCAAGATGACCACGCAACAGGTGTTTGGCGAGCGGCTGCACACCTACACCATCATCAATGCCATCAGCGACCAGAATGTGCTGCCCTTCCACGTGGAGTATGTACAAACGATGCGCGCAAAGGACGGCATTGAGGATGCCGCCGTGGAGGACATCGACCGTGAACGAATCATGCACGACCCGAAGTACATCAGCAACATCGTCGACTATATCATCAAGAACTTCGGCAAGAAGACCAAGCGCAACAAGACCTACCAGATGAAGGACCAGCGTCTGCACGGCTTCAACGCCATCTTCGCCACGGCAAGCATCGATGCCGCCAAGCGCTATTACGATGAGTTCAAACGTCAGATGGCGCAGGTGCCCGCCGACCGGCGGCTGAAGGTGGCGATGATATACAGCTATGGTGCCAACGAGGCAGACGCACTGGACGGCGAGCTGACCGACGAGAACCCAGAGGACACGTCAACGCTCTCACAGACGGACAAGGATGCACTGCAGGCGTGTATCGACGACTACAACCAGCTGTTCGGCTGCAATTACGACCTCTCGTCCAATGGTTTCCAGAGTTTCTACAAGGATGTCAGCAAGCGGATGAAGAACCGTGAGCTGGACCTGCTGATAGTAGTAAACATGTTTCTGACCGGCTTCGATGCCAAGACGCTGAACACGCTGTGGGTGGACAAGAACCTGAAGATGCACGGGCTGCTGCAGGCATACAGCCGTACGAACCGCATCCTGAACAGCGTGAAGAACTGTGGCAACATCGTCTGCTTCCGCAATCTGGAGCGTGCCACCAACGAGGCCATCGGCCTGTTTGGCAATGCTGAGGCGCAGGGCGTGGTGCTGCTGAGGCGTTTTGAAGACTATTACGAAGGGTACACCGACGAGGAGGGTGTAGCGCATGAAGGCTATCAGGAAGCGGTCAGGCGGTTGTGCGAGCGCTATCCCCTCGGACAGGACATCTTGGGCGAAGAAGCCAAGAAGGACTTTATCAGGCTGTATTCCTACATCATGAAGCTGTTCAATATCCTCAGCACGTTCGATGCCTTTGAGGGCAAGGAGCTGCTCGGCGAGCAGGAACGCCAGCACTATGCCAGCACCTATATCGAACTGTATCATGAGTTCAAGGACAGGGCCAAGGGCGAGGCAGCGGATGTCAACGACGACATTGTCTTTGAGATAGAGCTCATCAAGCAGGACGAAATCAGCATCGAACGCATTCTGTGGCTGATACAGGAATATGCCAAGGACCACCTGCAAGATGCGGAAATCATGGCCAAAATCAGGAATGCCATCGGTGCCAGTCCTGACCTGCGCAACAAGAAGGAGCTCATAGAGCGGTTCATTGAAGGCGTGACGGCTGGCAGCAACGTGGGCGATTCGTGGACGGCATATATCAAGCAGCAAAAGGAGGAGGAGCTCAAGAGGCTCATCGAAGAAGAACGGCTGCGTCCGACAGAGACGAAGCACTTCATGGAAGCCGCCTTCCGCAACGGGTACGTATCCATTGCCGGCACCGCCTTTGCGCAGCTATTGCCGGCGATGTCCCGCTTTGCGAAAGACAACAAGCGCGGAGAGACGCGCCAGCGTGTCTACGAGAAGCTGTGTGCCTATCTGGAGAAGTTCAAGGGGCTGGACAGCGATGCGGCAGCGGAGGAATAATGCTTGATGCTTAATGCTTAATGCTTAATGGTCAATGTTCAATGGTCAATGGTACGAAATAGTTTATGGAACACAAAGACACAAAGACACGAAGTTTTTTTCCAGGCGCCGAGGGCTGGCGGGTTCTTTGTGTCTTCGTGTCTTTGTGTTCAGTTAAAATCATACCAAGTTATTTCTTACACTCCCTAACCAACGACCTAAGGCATGTAGTAGCTGGTGAGGAAATAGGTGCGCTCCCAGTCGACGATGTTCAGGCTGGCCTCCTTTTCGGGGTGGATGTCGTACTCGGCGAGCACCATGACCTGGCGGTCCTGCAGGTCATAGAGGGGCCACTGGTGGGCCTTGCCGTCGGGCGACTGGTCGGCGGTGAGCGACGGGTTGCCGGTTTTGGCAAACTGCACCCACATGCGGCGCATGGTCTTGCAGAAGACGGGGTCGTAGTTTCTGCCCGTGAAGTCGTTGAAATGCGGATGGTCGAACACCACCGACAATTCTGAGGCATGGCCGCTTTTCAGCAGGGGCACGGCGGACTCTACGGTGTAGTAGTAGGTGTAGGACTGGCCACCGGCCTTCGTCTGCTCGTCGGACAGTCTGATTTGCGGTGCGATGAACATCATTTGGCTGAACAGGCGGACGGTGGCCTCGTAGTCTTCGCCCTCAATGTCGCTGCAGTAGCTCTCCACCAGCTGGCGCTCCTTGTCGGTCAGCTGGTCGAGCTTCTCGGCCTTGCGGCCGTTGGCCCACGCATTCCAGGCATCGGCACCTACGACGCTCAGGAAGGTGTTCATCTCGTCCTTGTTGCAGCCCTGGAGGAACACGATGTCCTTGGCTGCGCCGTTGGCGTAGGCTTCCCACGTGTTCAGGGGCAGGAATTGTCCGTCGCGTTCGGGGAAGGTGCGGATGCCGAGTTTCTGGAAGAATCCGTACAGCTCCGTCCACACTTCGGCAAGCCGCTCGGCGCTGACCTTCAGCAGGTCGGCGACGGTGGTGCAGCCTAATGCCTCCATGAGCTTGTCGGTGCAGACGATGGCCTGTTCGGGTGTTCTCGTCTGGCCGGGGGCACCACTCTGACTGATGACGCGATGGAAATACTGGTGGGAGCCCTTGACGAGCGGCAGCAGCGTGCAACTGGCACCGCCGGCCGACTCGCCCCAGATGGTCACGTTGTCGGGGTCGCCGCCGAAGCCGGCAATGTTTTCGTGTATCCACTTCAGGGCCATCAGCTGGTCCATAAGGCCCAGGTTGGGTGCGTCCTGATAGTCGGCGCCGTCAGAGAGGTGCGACAGGTGCAGGAAGCCGAGGAAGCTGACCCTGTAAGTGATGGTGACGACGATGACGTCGGGATTCTCCGCGACGAGGTTGCAGCAGTCGTACTGTGGGTCGGTGGTGCCGCCCACCTCGAAGGCACCGCCGTAAATCCACACCATGACGGGCTTCTTGACCGTGGTGGGCTCGTCGGTCCGCCAGATGTTCAGATAGAGGCAGTCCTCGCCCATGGGGTAGAGGGCTGAGGGGTCGCCCGGTGCCTGGACGGGGCTTTTACCATAGTAATAGGCTTCGTAGATGCCATTGTCCGGGGCAACGTCTACGGGGGCTTTCCACCGCAGGTCGCCTACGGGCTGGCGACCTACGAAGGGGATACCCTTGTAGGCGATGATGTTCTCCGTCTTACGGCCTACGAAGGTGCCGTTGACACACTTGACGGCCAGCGACTGGTCGTAGCTGCCGTCGCTAATCTGCTGGTTCTCGCCATACTGAGGCATCAGCTGTTCTTCTATTTCGCTCATTGCTCTATGTCTTTTAGTTATTAATAGACAGTTGATTTGTCAGAGCGCATAATACTTGGTCAGGAAATAGGTCCTCTCGCGGTCCACTATCTTCACGTCCGCTTCCTTCTCGGGATGGATGTCGAACTCGTCGAGCACCATCACCCGCTTCTCCTCCGCGTCGTAGAGCGGCCAGTCCTTGGCCTTGCCGTCGGGCGACTGGTCGGCGGTGAGCGACGGACTGCCCGTCTTGGCGAACTGGATCCACATCTTGCGCACGGTCTTGCAGAAGGTCTCGTCGAAGGCACGGCCGGTATCAGCGCTAAACTCCGGGTGATTGAATACCGCTGCCAGCTCTATCGCATGGCCGCACTTCATGACGGGGTCAGGCGACTCCGGCGTGAAGTAGTAGGTGAAGGCTTTGCCGCCGGCCTTGGCCTGCTCCTCCGACAGGCGGATGATGGGCACGTTGAACCAGCTCTGGCTTAACAGGCTGGCGAACGGCTGGAAGTCGGCGCCCTCCACGTCTTTCATATAGCTCTCGACAAGCGCTTTCTCGTCGGCCGGCATCAGGGCAAACTTTCCCTTCTTGCGGCTCTCCGCAAACTGCTCCCAGCCTTCCGGGCCGAAGCTGTAGACGAAGAAGTTCATCTCGTCCTTGTTGCATCCCACAAGAATGCTGATGTCTTTTGCCGCACCGTTGGCGTAGGCCTCAAAGGTGTCGGCAGGCAGATGCTTCCCGTCTCTCTCCGGGAACTGGTGCAGGAAGTTCACGGCCGAGGCATCAAAGACTTTCTGGCCGTCAATCTTCAGGAGATCGCCGACAGTCTTGCAGCCAAGCTCGTCCAGCAGCTTATTGGTGCATTCGATGGCCTCCTCCGTAGATCTCGTCAGGTTGACGGAACCGCTCTCGGCAATGAGTCGCTTGAAATACTGATGCGAGCCGTCGATCAGCGGAAGCAGAGTGCAGCTCCCGGCACCGGCCGACTCGCCGAAGATGGTCACGCAGTCGGGGTCGCCGCCGAAGGCAGCAATGTTTTCGTGCACCCACTTCAGCGCCTTCACCTGATCCAGGAGCCCCAGGTTCTGGGAGTCAGGATAGTCCTTGCCGTCGGGCAGATGCGACAGATGCAGGAAGCCCATCACGCCGAGCCTGTAGGCAATGGTGACGACGATGACATCCGGATTCTCCTTTACGAAGTTGCAGCAGTCGAACATCGGGTCGATGGTTCCGCCCGCCTCGAAGGCACCGCCGTGAATCCACACCATGACCGGCTTCTTCCGGGCAGACACCTCGTCCGACTTGAACACGTTCAGATACAGGCAGGCCTCGTCCTGATAGTACAGGGAACCCGTCTCCAGCTGCCCGTTGCCGAAGGCACTCTTCGCATTGTAGTAGGCCTCGTACACGCCGTCATCGGGAGCAACGTCCACCGGGGCTTTCCAGCGCAGTTCCCCGACGGGCTGCTGGCCGACGTAGGGGATGCCCCTGTAGCTGATGACATTCTCCTTCTTCCTGCCGACGAAGGTTCCGTTGATACACTTCACGGCCACCGACGGGTCATAGTTGCCGTCGGTAATCGGCTTGTTCTCGCCGCCGTACATGGCCTTTAGGGCCTCTCTGATTTCGCTTAAATCCATTGTAATATTTTATTTGGTGAGTTATTGGTTCGCCTTATATGTTGCGATGCGCTTTGCCACGTTCTCCTTGATATTGTTGTAGTAGAACGTGTAGTCGTTGTCGTGGAAGCTTGCCGGACCGAAGAAATCTTTTGCGTCGATGGGCTTGGCTGTAGTGGTAGACACAACCACGCCGCGGGCCAGGTTTATCTGCGCATCGGCGCCCACGTTGCCAATCTCATACTCGTTGGTCTTCTCGTTAAACACGAGCGACCCCTTGTTCTCACTGGCCGGTGCGTAGGTCTCGTCGAGTTTCCAGTTCAGCGGGTTGATGCTGATTTCACCAGGCAGCACCACGACGTTCTTGGCGCTTTCCTCCACATTCTTGGGGCCCTCGGTGTTCCAGCTGACGATGACGCCAGCGTCACTCTCGCCAGTGGCGAACTTCAGGTGCGGATAGTCCCTAAGGTCATCTTTCGTGATGGAGTAGCCGATGGCGTATGCAGCGACCATCCGCTTGTAGTAGTCGGGGTGATCCTTGAAGTAGTGCTTCAGTACGTATCTTACCATCGCCGAGCCTTGGCTATGACCCGCAATGATGAATGGGCGCCCGTTGTTCAGGTGTTCGAAGAAATAGTCGAGCGCAGCCTTGATGTCGGTATAGGATGCGCCGGCAAGTCCTGGGTCGAGGCTTCCGTACTTACTTGATAATTCTCCGGCGTATCTCATGCCTACTTGGCGGTAGAAGGGCGAAAACACATTACAGGACTCTTCAAACACGCTTGCATTGGTGCGATACTCGCCTTGAGCACGGATAACCATCTCAGGGTTGTCGATGGGGACATAGTCGGGCGCATCCTTTTCGAAACTCATGTCGATATACGACGTCGAATAGATATAGAACGCATCGACATCCTTGGTGGGTTTATGCGTCTGCACCCAGTTGTTGTCATCGCTGTAGTCGATCTTCACTTCTGTCTCGCCACCAGGCTTCGAGGGAGAAGTGTTGTCGTCGTTTTTACTGCACGAGGTGAGCACCATTGTTGCGCCGCAAGTCAGGATGGCGGCGAGCATCCACATGTTCGATTTTCTCATAGATAAAATAATTTTGGGGATTGATTTCCGTGCAAAAGTAGTCAATTCCCGATGAAATCGCAATATGCAGAAGCCTGTAGCCATTGGGTTTTGAGAATTTAGAAGCATTATTTTACGATTCTGAAGTGCTTTGCTCTCCGGCAGAGTCCGCTTCCTGCTCTTCAGCGTGCATCCATTCCGTCGCCGTCATTCCCATGCTCTGCTTGAAGGCGGCATTGAAAGTGCTGTAGCTGCGGAAGCCGCTTTGGTAGGCCAGTTGCTTGGTCGTCGCGGATTGCCGCATTGCACAGACGTCATGGTAGAGCTTCACGAAGTGCCGGATGCGCAGGCCGTTGATGTAGGCATTGTAGGTGACGCCCTGCTGGGCAAAGTATTTGCTCAGATAGGAGCGGTTGGTGCCTATCTGCTTGGCCAGTTGCGTAACGGAAATATCGTGCTGCAGATAGACCTGTGACTCCTCGCAATAGCGCTTCAGCAGGGGCTCGATGTTATTGCGGACGGACAATGGGAGGCCACCGTCTACGGCAGGCTTCTCTGCCGACAGAACCGGAGTGTCTCCGCCAGCCGAGGGCGATGGCTGGCACGCATCAGCCGAGGGCGATGCTGCAGCTGCTGCTCTACTGGCCGAAGCATCGTAATCTTCGGCCCCATCCATCCTGGTGGTCGGCAATGTATTGTCAACTGTGGGAAATGTGCAGCCCCCACCATCTTCCAGTTCTGCCACACTCATGCTTAGGTCGCTCAGCGTCTCAACCCGCCAGAGCAGATAGCCGATGAGTACGACGCTGACTACCAGCATAGCATATAAGTAGACACGGCCTTCGTCGCAGAACTCATAAATGACGAACACCAGCAAGATGATGGCCAGCACCACGAAGCTCTGCCACACCTCCTTGTGCTCCAAGTCGGAATAGTTATCGCGCAGCCACCGCCCGTATTGCCTTACCGCGCGAACCATATATATTATGACGCCAATGCCCATCAGCAGGACATAGGCATACACCACCGGGTAAAGGGCATCGCTATGCGTAGCAACACACGCCGCCAAGCCCAAGGTGAGCGGTGCCGTCACCACAACAACGGGCCACAGCGGTCGGCGGCGGTCTTGCAACATGGAAAGCATCACGACGAGCGACAGGGGGAACACGGTCATGCTGTCAAGCATGCCGCCTACCAAGTCGACCATCATAATATCATCGCTTGAAGTTAGAAACAACAACGGCATATACCACATGTGATTCAAGGCGATGGCAGCAAGGAATATGCCCGTCCAGCGGCGCAGATGACGGGGCGGTGTGATGTCGGGGGCTATGGCATTAGCCCTGCGTAGCAGCAGATAGCAACTGGCCAGCAAGGCCGTAGCCGTCACTGACGAATAGAGAATAACAAAGAGCATGTCTGTTCGTATCTGCTCGTACATAATTGGATGACAGTTGTTTAGGCTTGAGTTGACAAATTGACGAGGCGACAAGCTGACGAGTTGTCTGACCTGAAGGTCATGACGTTCCCGTAGGACGAGTTGTTTCACTGCTCGCTACACACTCCTCACTCCCCACTCCTCGCTCCTCACTCCTCACTCCTCACTCCTCACTCCTCACTCCTCAAAATATCAAACATTGCGCCTTGACTTTTGAAACGTCCGTGCAAAAGTACAAAAAAAAAGCGAAACGACTCACGACATACCTTACAAATCCCATCGTTAATTGAAAAAAATGTTGTAACTTTGCCCCGCAAAGAGCACACAAAGACATGATGAACCACTACAACAACTATGCTGAGGATGCCGTCAGCCTGCTTAGGGCGCTCATCAGCACACCGTCGGTGAGCCGCGAGGAGACTGAGGCCGCCAACCTCATGGAGCAGCAGATGCAGGCGTGGCAGCTGCCCACCCAGCGCATCGGCAACAATCTGCTGGTCTGCGAACACATAGATGCCGCCAAGCCCACGATGCTGCTGTGTGCCCACATCGACACGGTGAAGCCCGTGAGCAGCTGGACACGCAACCCCTTTGAGCCCACCGTCGAGGGCGACCGTCTCTACGGTCTGGGGGCTAACGACTGTGGCGGCGGACTGGTCAGTCTGCTACAGACATACCGCATCCTGCGCCAGCAGGAGAAACCCTACAACCTCGTCTATCTGGCCACCGCCGAGGAGGAGGTCAGCGGCAGCGGCGGCTTCTCGCTGGCACTGCCCCAACTGCCGGCCATCGACGTGGCCATCGTCGGCGAACCCACTGGCATGCAGCCGGCGACGGCCGAGAAGGGGCTGATGGTCATCGACGGCATAGCCCACGGCAAGAGCGGACATGCCGCCCGTGGCGAGGGCATCAACGCCATTTACGAAGCCCTCGACGACCTGGTGTGGCTGCGCGACTATCGTTTTCGTAAGGTCAGCCCGCTGTTAGGGCCCACCGTCATGTCCGTCACGGTGGTCAACGCCGGCACGCAGCACAACGTGGTGCCTGACGAGTGCCGCTTCGTCATCGATGTGCGCACCAACGAATACTACCAGAACGAATACCTCTTTGCCTTCCTACAGCGACACGTAAAAAGCGAGCTCAAGGCCCGCTCGTTCCGTCTCTCGTCGTCAAGCATAAGCCACGACCACCCCTTGGTGCGCCGCTGTCTGGCCATGGGCATGCAGCCCTTCGGCTCACCCACGTTGAGTGACCAGGCGCTCATGCCCTTCCCCTCGCTGAAGTTAGGCCCCGGCCAATCGGCCCGCAGCCATAGTGCCGACGAGTATGTGTGCATCAGCGAGATAGCCCACGCCATCCAGACTTACGTATCCCTGCTAAGTGCTGACCCGCATGGGGTCTGACGCCAATTTCCCAAGCACATAAAGCTTGGGTAGGCCAAAGCACAAGTTTGGGCTACCCTAAGCATCGCCAAGGGTAGGCCAAAGCATGAGTTTGGGCAGCCCAAAGTGGAGGTTTGGGCAGCCCAAAGTGAGGGTTTGGGCAGCCCAAAGTTCAAGGCACCCTAATGAGGCTTCAGATTTCCACAAAACCGACCTTGCTACGGCAGCACTCAGTGCCGTCGGTACGGACTATGCGGACACAATAAGACTGGGCTGTGGACGACGGGCCACCGGCGGCATCCTCCTCTAAATAGAAACTGAGCTGGTCGCCAGCATGGGCCTCGGCGACATAGGCGACCTCGAAGCGGCGCACCTGATGGTGGCGATACCAGTCGAGGGGCCATAGGTCAAGGACGTGCTCGATGTACTTGACACTGTTGATGTGGCCGTTGATGTCGACATCGTTGTAATGGGTGTCGATGGTGCGCACCAGCTGGGCAGCATCAGACATGCGCACACGGCCGCCCTTTTCGATGGGGCACTCGCGGTCCTTGACTATCCACTGGTCAATGGCACCATTGTCGATGTCGTAAATGTCGGTGGGCTGGCGTGACTCGGTGTCTATCATGGCCCAAATGCTGCGGCCATAGCCATAAGTGCGGCCGTCGGCAGAGACGACGGCGAAATTGCGCGAGGTGAAGTAGCGCATGGCCGACTCCACCCACGTCTCGACACTGAACCTGGTGTACATGGGGGGCATCTCGGTCATCTCGATGGCCAGCCGCGAGAGCACCCACGAGCGGCGGATGCCCAGCAGATATTTCATGCCGAAGCCACGGTCGGTAGAGTGGAAATCGGCGGCATTGAGCAGGTGGTTGCCCAGATGGCCCATGAACAGGTGGCCGGAGAAATCGCAATGAAACGGCTCGGCCATAAACTCGTAGCGTCCTATCTTATCCATTGAACATTAAAGTTGACGAGTTGTTTGTTTTAGTTGACGAGTTAACTAAAAAACTCATCATCGCTTTCTGCCTTGCTCTCTCTCCTGTAAGAACTCGCTGACCTGCTCCTGCGTGGCACGGGTGACGGCGATGCGGCCGCTGCGGGTGTACTGGAACACGCAGTCGAACTCGTTGAGGGCATAGTAGAGCGAAAGAATGTCTTCGGTCTTACCATTCTTCATGACAATGACGTAGGTGGGGTTCACCTCCGTGATGGAAGCATCGTGGCGACGGATGGTGCGCGAGATGTCGGGATTCTCCAGGACTTTCTTCGTAGAGAGCTTGTAGAGGCCCGTCTCGCGGATAAACAGCTGGTCGTCGGTGAAGTAGTTGGCCTTGATGACATCTATCTTCTTCTCTATCTGCTGCGTTATCTTGGTTATCTGGTCCTCGTCGCTCCAAGCGGTGATGGTGTACTTGTGTACGCCCTCAATGGAGGATGCCGACACGTTAAGGCTCTCGATGTTGACCTGGCGACGCGTGAACACGGCGGTTATCTGGTTCAGGATACCAGCGATGTTCTCCGAGTAGACCAGCAGGGTGTATAGCTTCTTGTTGTCTTCGTTCATTGTCAATTGTCAATTATCAATTATCCATTGCCATCGGCCTCCAGCCGATGGTTAAACCTCCAGCATCATGTCGTTGACATTCATGCCCGGCGGGGTCATCGGCAGCACGTCGTCGTCCTCCTTGATGGCACACTCCAGAATGAAAGGTCCGTCGGTGGTCAGCATGCGGCGGATGGCATCAGCCAGCTGGCTGCGCTCGGTGACGGCCTGGTAGGCGATGCCATACCCCTTGGCGATAAGCTCGTAGCAGGGGTTGAGCATCTTGGTGAACGACTTGCGGCGCATCCAGAACATGTCCTGCCACTGGCGCACGTTGCCCAGATAGTTGTTGTTGAGCAGTATCATCTTCACCGGCGACTGCTGCTCCATGATGGTGCCGAGCTCCTCTATGCACATCTGGAAGCCACCATCGCCCATGAAGCAGCAGACACAGCGGTCGGTGGCAAAGGTGGCGCCAATGGCTGCCGGCATGCCGTAGCCCATGGTGCCCAGACCACCGCTGGTGCAGAGGCTGCGACGCTCAGGATACTTGAAATAGCGGGTGGCGAACAGCTGGTTCTGGCCTACGTCAGTGACGAGCACAGTGCCACGGGGAGCCTGCTCGGCCACGGCGTTGACCACCTCGCCCATGAGTAGCGGACCCTGCTGGGGGTGGATGGCGGGTTCGATGACCTTTTCACGTTCCTTCTGGTCCAGCTCAGCAAACGACGCACGCCACTCAGCGTGCTGGGCGGGCTGGAGCAGGGCCGTCAGGGCGGGCAGCGACTCTTTGCAGTCGGCCACCACGGCCACGTCGGTCTTCACGTTCTTGTCTATCTCGCTACGGTCGATGTCAAGGTGGATTATCTTTGCCTGCTTGGCATAGGTATTGGTGTTGCCAGTCACACGGTCAGAGAAACGCATGCCGATGGCGATGAGCACATCGCACTCCTGCTCCTTCAGGTTGACGGCATAGTTGCCATGCATGCCCAGCATGCCGACGTTCTGCGGATGGTCGGAGGGCAGGGCCGACAGGCCAAGCATGGTACGTCCGGCAGGGATGTCGGCCTTCTCCAGGAATGCCTTCAGCTCGTCCTGCGCATTGCCGAGTTCGACGCCTTGCCCAACCAGTGCCAGCGGCCGCTGGGCATGATTGATAAGGTCGGCAGCCTCGCGTACTCGGTCCATATCAAGCTGTGGATAAGCCACATACGAACGGACGAAGTCCACCTTGCAGGGCTCCCATTCGACCTCCTCGACCTGCGCATTACGTGGGAAGTCGAGCACCACGGGGCCTGGACGACCACTGCGGGCAATATAGAACGCACGACTGACGGCCCAGGCGATGTCCTCGGCATGGCGTATCTGGTAGCTCCACTTCGAGATGGGCTGGGCCACACCCACGAGGTCTACCTCCTGGAAGGCATCGGTGCCCAGCGACGAGATGGCCACCTGACCGGCAATAACCACTATCGGCGTGGAGTCGAGCATGGCATCAGCCACGCCCGTCAGCGTGTTGGTAGCGCCGGGACCACTGGTGACCAAGGCCACGCCGACCTTGCCGCTGACGCGGGCATAGCCCTCGGCAGCATGCACGGCGGCCTGCTCATGGCGCACCAGGATATGGTCGAAACATTTCTTCTCGCCGCGTGTATAGTCGAACAGTGCATCGTAGGTGGGCATAATACTGCCGCCAGGATAGCCGAAGATGGTCTTCACACCCTCGGCCTGCAGGGCACGCATAAGCGCCTTGGCACCTGTTATTCTGTCTTTCATATTTGTTAGCTTAGGGAATCTATAAGGCGGACGCCGCCCTTGTCGGCACTGGCCACGCTCTGAGCGTAGGCACACAGGGCCTTGGAGACCTGGCGCTTGCGCTTCAGCGGCTGCTGGGGGCGTTGGGCCAGCTCCTCGTCGGTGAGCTTGACGCTAATCTGGCGGTGAGGAATGTCAATGACGATGATGTCGCCATCCTTGATTTTGCCAATATTGCCACCGCTGGCAGCCTCTGGCGAGATGTGACCTATGGAGAGACCGCTGGTGCCGCCTGAGAAACGGCCGTCGGTAATCAGGGCACACTCCTTGCCCATGTGCATACTCTTGATATAAGAGGTGGGATAGAGCATCTCCTGCATGCCAGGGCCTCCCTTGGGGCCTTCGTGGGTGATGACTACGCAGTCGCCCTTCTTGACACGTCCGCCGAGGATACCCTCGCAGGCTTCCTCCTGCGAGTCGAACACGACAGCCGGGCCCTCGAAGTGCCACAGACTCTCGTCGACACCGGCGGTCTTGACCACACAGCCGTCCTGGGCTATATTGCCAAAGAGCACGGCCAGTCCGCCATCCTTGGTATAGGCATGGTCGATGTCGCGGATGCAGCCGTTGGCACGGTCAGTGTCCAGCGTCTCGTAAAGTGTTGACTGACTGCCCATCTTCGTAGAGAAGCGGCCACCAGGGGCGGAGAAATAGATATGGGCAGGATGGGGAATATTGGGCGACTGAGCAATGGGTGCTATGTCGTAGGTGTCGATGGCCTCCTGTAGGGTCATGCCGTCAACACGCTGGCACGAACCGTCGAGGAGTCCGCCCTTCGAGAGCTCGCGCATAATGGCGAGGATGCCACCAGCACGGTTGCACTCTTGTACGCTATACTTCTGGGTGTTGGGAGCCAGTTTGCACAGACAAGGGGTCTTGCGGCTCAGGGCATCGATGTCGCGCATGGTGAAGTCGGCACCGGCCTCCTGGGCGACGGCCAGCAGGTGGAGCACGGTGTTGGTGGAGCCGCCCATGGCGATGTCGAGGGTCATGGCGTTGAGGAACGCCTGCCGCGTGGCGATGTTGCGTGGCAGCACGCTATCGTCGCCCTGTTCGTAGTAGGCCAGGGCATTCTTCACTATCTGGCGGGCAGCGGCCTTGAACAACTCCACACGGTTGGCATGTGTGGCCAGAATGGTGCCGTTGCCTGGCAGCGACAGTCCGATGGCCTCAGTCAGCGAGTTCATGGAGTTAGCCGTGAACATGCCTGAGCATGAGCCGCAGCCCGGACAGGCACACTGTTCAATCTCCTGCAGGTCGGCATCGCTGACCGTGGGGTCGGCCCCCTTGACCATGGCCGTTATCAGGTCAGCATTCTCGCCATGCCAGCGGCCGGCCTCCATGGGTCCGCCACTGCAGAAGACGGTGGGGATGTTCAGGCGCATAGCGGCCATGAGCATGCCTGGCGTCACCTTGTCGCAATTAGAGATGCATATCATGGCATCGGCCTTGTGGGCATTGACCATGTACTCTACGGAGTCGGCTATGATGTCACGGCTGGGCAGACTGTAGAGCATGCCGTCGTGGCCCATGGCGATGCCGTCGTCGATGGCGATGGTGTTAAACTCTGCGGCATAACAGCCCATCTGCTCGATTTCCTCACGGACTACCTGACCTATCTCGTGCAGGTGGGTATGTCCAGGCACAAACTGGGTAAACGAATTGACAATGGCAATAATCGGTTTGCCAAACTGTTCCTTCTTCATGCCGGTGGCCACCCAAAGGGCACGGGCGCCTGCCATTCTTCTGCCTTCGGTACACACGGCACTGCGTAACTGGTGTTTCATCATTGTAATGGTTTTGGGGTGCAAAGTTACACTTTTTCTGCTTAACGGCCAAATTTTGTGGCAGTTAATGCTTAGGGAAGTGAAAACTCTTACATTCTTTAAGTTGAGCGTGGCGGTTATCGCCCACTTGCGGCGGCCTCGGTGAAGGCATCCATGATGATGGTGGGCCGTCCGTCCTGGAAGGCACCCAAGGGATAGTGGTGCTCCAGTTCGGGTGCCCAATAGAACACACCCTGGCAATGGCCGTGTGTCTGATTCCTGGCGGCGTTGATGATGGCACTGACTATCTGTTTGCCCTCGACAGGTTTCCTGGCCTCGGCTCCCGTTTCTACTATCATCATCGGCTTGCGGTATTTCTGCCACAGGCGGTTGATGTTCTGCGTGGCCTTCTCGACACTCTCCTGCCACGACTGTGTCAGGCCGCTTTTCAAGTCCCAGTAGGGATAGACGCTCAGACCTATCATGTCGTAGCGGGCGCCATACTCGTGGAGTCCGTCGAAGATGAAGTCGTAACGCTGAGGGTCGCAGCCGCCGTCCAGGTGGACAATGACCTCGGCATGGGGGAAGACGCTCTTCACGGCCTGATAGCCGGCATCAGTCAATCCGGCATACTGGCGCATGTTCTCCTGTGCCCGTCCCACAGGCCAGAGAAAGCCGTTGGTGGTCTCGTTGCCCACCTGCACCCAGCGCACGTCTACCCCAGCCTCGCGGATGGCTGTCAGCACGTCGCGCGTGTGGTCGGCCAGTGCCTGCCGCATCTGGTCGTAGCTCATCTGTGCCCACTGTGCAGGGATATGCTGCTGGCCGGGGTCAGCCCACCAATCGCTATAATGAAAGTCAACCATCAGTGTCATGCCCCAATCGCGAGCACGGCGGGCCATGCGTACCACATCCTGCTGACTGCAGAATCCGCCATGCTCGACGGGATTGACCCATACACGCAGACGGACGGCATTGAGGCCCAGCTCACGCATGAGGGCGGTGTTCTCGCGAGGCTCACCACTTGCGTTGCGCAACTGCAGCCCACGGGCTTCCAGTTCGGTAGTGCCGCTGATGTCGGCTCCGAGCCAGAAGGGCTGGGCCTGCAGTGTCAGGGCAGCACAGGCTGACAGAAATAGCATGGCTATATGTCTCATTGTCATGTGTCTGTCTAAGTTAGTGGGTGGCGATGGTCAATACGGCGGACTTCAGGTGGCCACGCTGGTCGCGGACGGTGAGGGTGGCCGTGCCGGCCGTCGTTGTTGGACGCAGGACGACCACCAGCTGGCCATTGAACAGCTTCATTCTGGGTTGCCTGAACGACTCCAGCGAGGTGGCATCGCCATTGCAGACGGCCTCGAAGCGGGCCTCGCCACTGACCTGGAACGTCAGCGCATCCTGACAGGTGGGGACGTCCACGCCCTGACGGTCAGTCACGCTGACGCGGACGAATATCAGGTCCTCGCCGTCAGCCTGATGACTATCTGTTTCGGCTTCAGCACGCAGGGCATAGGCCTTGCCAGCCGTACGGCGCACATCGTCGCCTATCTTGTTGCCCTTGTCGTCATAGCACACCACACGGATTTCGCCTGGCTCATACTTCACATTGTTCCAGCGCAGACGGTAACGGTCGAGCCGCTCGGAGGGGTTCTTGCGCACACGCCCCTGGCTCTTGCCATTGACAAAGAGCTCGCCCTCCACGCCGTCGGTATAGCAATAGACGGGGGTCACCTCACCCTTGCGATTAGGCCATGTCCAGTGGGGCAGCAGGTGTACGGTGTGCTCGCTGGTGTTCCACTTCGAGCGGTAGAGCCAGTAGCGGTCCTTGGGCAGACCGGCCAGGTCCATGATGCCGAAATAGCTGGAGCGCGACGGCCAGTACTCATCGTAGGGTGTGGGCTCGCCTAAGTAGTCGTAGCCCGTCCATACAAACTCGCCAATGACCCAGGGGTAGTCGTCCTGCCAGCGCCAGTCGTCGTCAGGCAGGTTTGACCACGGACACCACTCCACATCGTAGCTGGAGCACTGGCCGTCGGCAGTCAGCAGGGCCCTGGGGTCGTAGTTGGGCGAATAAGAGGCAAACTGCGAGTTGTCCGTCGGCGTGACGGGAAACTTATAGACGCCACGACTGCTGACCGTAGAGGCAGTCTCACTGCCCAGCAGGAAGCCCTGAGGCAGCTGACGGAGATTGTTTTCGTACTTATGCACGCGATAGTTGAAACCAGGCACGTCCATCGCCTGAGCGAAGCCACTCTTTAAGGCATCCTCGGCACGGTCCATGCCCTGCGTGACGGGACGCGTAGGGTCTAAGGCGTGGCACAGCCCCTGCAGCTGGATGCTGATTTGGCGGCCCTCCTCGCTCCACTGCTCAGGAATCTCGTTGCCTATCGACCACATCACAATCGACGGGTGGTTGCGGTGGTTGAGCACAAGGTTGGTAATATCCTTCTGAGCCCAGTCGCGAAAGAAACGGGCATAGCCGTTCTTGCACTTGGGATAGAGCCACATGTCGAACGATTCGGCCATGACCATCATGCCCATCGAGTCGCACACCTCCATCTGCCATGTCGACGGCATGTTGTGGGCCGTGCGGATGGCATCGCAGCCCATCTCCTTCAGCATGCGTATCTGGCGGATGAGTGCCGTCCTGTTGATGGCTGCACCCAAGGGACCCAGGTCATGGTGCAGGCAGACACCCTTTAGCTTACGCGTCACGCCGTTCAGCTGGAAGCCGTGCTCGCGGTCAACGCGTACCGTGCGGATGCCCGTCTTGATGGTCTTGCTGTCGAGCACCTCATGATGTCCCTGATATACCTCCACCTTCACTTGATATAAATTAGGAGTCTCTGGCGACCATAGTTGCGGATTCTTAACGGCAAACTTGGCATAGACCTTTCCGTCAGCCTCGATACGCGTATCACCACTGGAAGCCGTACGGCCATCGGGACCTTTCAGGAATATCTGGGCGGTTCCTTTAGAAGGATTAACCACACGCGCTTCAACCTCAACGACAGCCTGTTCCCCGTCAATACTCATCGTACGGGCAAAGACGCTCCAGTCGTCGATATGCGCCTTCTGCATCAGCACCAGCGTGACAGGACGATAGAGGCCGGCGCCTGGATACCAGCGCGAGCTCTCTTCCTGATTCTGCAGGTGGACACTGATGTCGAGCTCTGAGGTGAGCGATGTCGGCTGTCTGGTCAGAAACGGCGTGATGTCCACCCGGAAGGCATTATAGCCATAAGCCCAATAGCCAGCCTCCTGTCCATTGACATAGACGCGTGGCTCGGCCATGGCACCGTCGAACACCAGTTGGGCACACTGATAGCCCTGCGGCACTTCCACCGTCGTACGATACCATCCCTCGCCTATCCAGGGCAGTGCGCCACTACGTCCTGACTTCTCGGTGGCCTCCGTTTCACCATTCTGTGTGATGGCCACCCGTTGCAGGTCCCACCGCTTGTCAAACGGTCCTGCGATGGCCCAGTCGTGCGGAATGTTGACCGCCGCCCATGTCTGCCCGTCGCGTGAGAACTCCCAAGTCTCCAGATTGATTTCACGCCGCACCTGCCCCTGCATGGCCATGCTCATCAGCACTGCGGCAAAGAGTAATTTCAGTTTCATGTTCAGTTAGTTATTTTCTTACGGGCTGTAAAGGTACAAAAAAATTCCCGCAGAACCAAATCTGCGGGAATTTTTTATTATTTTCTACGTGTTAATTACTTGCTCTGAGTGTCGATGAACATAGCAACACGGTTGAAGTCGCGCTCAGCAGACAGCTTGTCGGTAGCACCGCAGCCCTCGGTGGTGATGCGGTCAGCGGCAATCTTGTAACGCTTAACCAGAGCGGTCTTCACGGCAGCAGCACGCTTCTCAGAGAGCTTCTGGTTGAACTCAGCCTTACCCTCGGGTGAAGCATAGCCACGGACAATCAGCTTAGCGTCCTTGTGGTTCTTCATGTACTTGGCAACCATCTCGACAGTAGCATACTGAGCAGCGTCGATAGTGGCCTTGCCCTGACGGAAGATAACGATGGGCTGCAGGAAGTTCTCCTTCTGCTCAACGACGGTAGTAGTGGTAGGACGAGCCTCGCAAGCAGCGAGCTTAGCCTTCAGGTCAGCGATAGTGCGGCCGTCAGCAGCAATCTTACCATCCTTAGCGTTGATGTCGGCGCGGAGCTCGTTAATCTTAGCGTTCAGACCGTCAATCTCAGCCTGGTCGCGGAGCTGCTCAACCTTGAAGTTGTGAGTGCCGTTGCTGGTAAGGAATTTGTAGTTGACACCAACCTTCACGCTGAAAGCACCATTGAACTTCTTCTCACCACCCCAAGTCAGACGACGGATGGGCTTATCCCAAGTAACAAAAGGCTCACCGAACACAACACCCGGCTCAATGTAAACCTGCCAGTTCTTCTTTTCACCCAGGTTGAAAGCAAAGTCGATGGCGGCCTTAGCGTTGATACCGCCCTGCTTCTCAGCCCATGCGCGGCTGTAGCCACCACCTACGAGACCGATGACCTCGAAGGCACGGGGCTCACCCTTGTAACCAGCAAACAGGTTGCTCAGGTTCCAGGTCGACAGAATGTCGAAGTCAGTAGCGTTGATGAAGGTCTTGCTGCCGAACATTGACTTAGAGTCGGTCTTGTTCAGGAAGTAAGCGTTCACGTCCAGAGCCAGACCAAAGACGGTAGTCAGGTTCTTACCGATACGGAGACCGAATTCGGGAGATACACCCTTCATGAAACCGTAATCATCAGCTCCAACCTTAAACTTGTTCATCGGGGTGGCAACACCGGCGTTGATACCAATGTACCAGTTGTCCTGTGCCTTGTTGGCCGTAATAGCCGTTCTCTGGGCACTTACAGAGGCTGTCAGCATAGCTGCAGCGCAAACTAAAAATAACTTTTTCATTGTTACTAACTAATTAGTTTAAAAAAATAAAATAATATCTTCTTTCTCAAATTTGGGTGCAAAATAAATAAAAAAAAACATAAGTTCCAAAAAAAAACGAAGAAAAGTGCATTTTTAAGTGTAATTTTTGACCTATTTGGGGTCATTTCGGCCAAAAAGCCCTGTTTTTAGGCTTCCAAAGGCGGTAAAACTATTTTAAAATTATGCACTCTCGTCCAAGCTCACCCCACCCTCGTCGACACATTATAATATATATTAATGTACGCGCGAGAGCGCTGGTGATGGGCTGTTCGCTTTATTGGCACTTCTCTATTATCTTTCCCCCCTCGTCAATGGCCAGCATGTTGATGGGTATCATGTCGTGGTGGCGCTCAGGCAGCGTTTTCCTCAGCGCCTTCTCCACCCCGTTGGTGCTCACCACGGGTGCTACCTTGAGCAGTCCGCCGAGCACTATCATGTTAAACACCTTGCCGTTCTTCATCTCGGCCGCCTTGTCCATGGCATCTATGCGGTAGACGGTGATGTCGTTTCGCGTCGGCGGATTGATGATGCCGTAGCCGTCGTAGATAAGTATGCCTCCGGGCTTCACCTTCGGCTCAAACTTCTCCAGCGACGGCTGGTTGAGCACGATGGCGATGTCGTACTTGCTCAGTATGGGCGATGATATTTTCTCGTCGCTCACTATCACCGTCACGTTGGCCGTGCCGCCGCGCTGTTCAGGACCGTAGGCAGGCATCCATGTCACCTCCTTGTCGTCCATCAGTCCTGAGTAGGCCAGAATCTTGCCCATCGACAGCACGCCCTGTCCTCCGAACCCTGATATGATTATCTCTTTCTTCATTGTCTGTCCTATTACCAAGTTGTCAATTATCCATTAAAGATTCGTAGAATCCTTCAAGTCTCCCTTCGGATAGTAGCTGAACATGTGTTCCTGCATCCACTCGTTGGCGGCCTTCGGCGACATCTTCCAGCCGCTGTTGCACGTTGACACTATCTCCACCAGGCTCGACCCCTTGCCGGCCATTGATGCCTCGAAGGCCTTGCGAATGGCCTTCTTGGCGCTGCGTATGGCGGCCACGGTCTCTACCGACTGTCGTGTCACGTAGCACGTGCCCTCCAGCGTGGCGGCTATCTCGGTGATGTGCAGCGGATAGCCATGCAGGTCGGCCTGCCGGCCATAGGGGCACGTTGACGTCTTCATGCCCATCAGGGTGGTGGGTGCCATCTGTCCGCCCGTCATGCCGTAGATGGCATTGTTGATGAAGATGATGACGATATTCTCGCCACGGTTCAGGGCGTGTATGGTCTCACAGGTGCCTATGCATGCCAGGTCGCCGTCGCCCTGGTAGGTGAACACCAGTCTGTCAGGCCACAGCCGTTTGATGGCCGTTGCCACGGCGGGTGCCCTTCCGTGAGCCGCCTCCTGCCAGTCAATGTCGATATAGTTGTATGCAAACACCGCACAGCCTACAGGGCTCACGCCGATGGCCTTGTCGCCCATGCCCATGTCGTCAATGACCTCTGCCACGAGCTTGTGTACCACGCCATGCGAACAGCCAGGGCAGTAGTGCATGTGGTTGTCGTTCAGCAGGGCTGGCTTCTGATATACCAGGTTCTCTGGTGAAATTATCTGGTTTTCCATATCCATAGTCTATTATCCATTTATCCATTAGCGAAGCTGCTTCAGCGCCGCCACTATCTCCTCCGGCTCCGGAACGATGCCGCCCAGCCTTCCGAACTGCTCTACGGGCACCTTGCCATTGATGGCCAGTCGCACGTCCTGCACCATCTGGCCGGCATTTATCTCCACCACCAGCACGCCCTTCTTGCCTTGGGCCTGCCGTACTATCTCCTTCGAGGGGAACGGCCACAGGGTGACGGGGCGCAGCAGTCCGACCCTGATGCCCTCCTCGCGGGCCATCTCAATGGCCTTCTGCGTCAGTCGGGCGGCCGAGCCGAAAGCCACTATCAGGTAGTCGGCATCGTCGCACGCCATCAGCTCGTAGCGCACCTCCTTCTCCTCTATCTCGCGGTATTTGGCCTGCAGGTGCAGGTTACGGGCCTCCATTGCCTCCGGCTTCAGTTCCAGCGAGGTGATGATGTTCGGCCGGCGGTCCTTCGTACGGCCTATGGTAGCCCACGGGCACTGCTGGCGAATCTCCTCCTCTGTGCGGCGAGGCTTCTGAGGCGGCAGCACTATCTTCTCCATCATCTGTCCGATGACGCCGTCCGAGAGTATCATGGCCGGATTCCTGTACTTGAAGGCCAGCTCAAAGGCCAGGTCCACGAAGTCGGCCATCTCCTGCACCGAGTTGGGTGCCAGCACGATGACGTGGTAGTCACCGTTGCCGCCGCCGCGTGTGGCCTGGAAATAGTCGCCCTGCGACGGCTGTATGGTGCCCAGTCCAGGGCCGCCGCGCTGCACGTTAACGAACAAGCCCGGCAGCTCGGCACCAGCCATGTAGGTGATGCCCTCCTGCATCAGCGCCACGCCAGGGCTCGACGACGATGTCAGCACCTTCTTGCCGGCGCCGGCACCCCCGTAAATCATGTTGATACTGGCTATCTCGCTCTCAGCCTGTAGCACCACCATGCCGGTGGTCTCCCACGGCTTCAGCTCGGCCAGCGTCTCTATCACCTCACTCTGCGGCGTTATCGGATATCCGAAATATCCGTCAGCGCCACAGCGGATGGCAGCGTGGGCTATCGCCTCGTTGCCCTTCATCAATGTCACTTCCTGTTCAGCCATTTTCTTCACTCCTCCACCTTTTTACGATAGACCGTGATGCAGCCGTCAGGACACACCACAGCGCACGACGTACAGCCCGTACACTTGTCTATCTGCACAGGCTCCACATACGGGTAGCCGCGCATGTTGACACGATTAGCCAGCGCGATGACGCCCTGCGGACAGGCGCTCACACAGAGCACGCAGCCTTTGCAGCGGTCGGTATTCACCACGATGGCACCTTTCATCTTTGCCATAGCTATCTTTGTTTGTTCTTCGTTAAACGCTCGTATTTGTTTTTTGTCAAAAAGCAGGACTTTCCCCGTTTTGACGGCAAAGTTACGAAAAGTCGGGCGAATTACAAAGAAAAATCATTTTTATTTTTCAAAAGCGTGTTGTCCGCCGTTGTCCTTAGGTGTTCCGAGTGGGTTCCACCTCTCACCATTGTACCATTGTACCATTTGCCATTTTGTAACATTGTAACTTTGTAACATAGTGACGATTAAGCGATAGTGATGCTTGCATCAAACGCTGCCGAGCGTGAGCACAGAGGTACAGACCCGCTGTGAGCGAACGAGCAAGCTCGATGGCACTCACTAAATCGCGACTTTGTGACTTTTCCTGACTTCGGCGATACGTCACCAAAACGGTTATATCAGCCTCTATTTTTATTTCGGCTCCGTACCCCCCTACGAGAGATGTTCCACTTTGGCGCACCCGGATTTTTCCGTGGCAGGCCCCACAGACCTTGCATGACAGCATAAACAAAGGATTTATTTGTATGTCCGGCAGAATTGTTGTACCTTTGCGCCATCTTATATAGAGGTATGACAGA
>Ga0310691_10002421_pt1 | contig 24901 bp, 19 predicted proteins | sample 176DNAGHGlowgp2_FD_203887 | JGI IMG/M metagenome (GOLD analysis project Ga0310691, IMG submission 203887) | Sheep rumen microbial communities from Palmerston North, Manawatu-Wanganui, New Zealand - 1766 DNA GHGlow gp2 (v2) (version 2) | ecosystem: Host-associated > Mammals > Digestive system >...
TGGCTGGGCAAATGCCACCAATCTGGTAAGGAAAAGAAATAGAGCTAAGATAAAAAGTCTCATGCTGCAATCATCCGAAGCCCCTCTCAGCTGTTCCTGAGACATGGCCATTCAGAATAAGTCTGAGTGTGTGCCGGTCTGCAGGAAAAGCAGTGTAAGTTCTGTGTCATTTTGTTGCCACGTCATCAACCAATCTGGTTCGATGTGGCACTCCCACTGTCCGTCTCTGTTGCCCGATAACTTGTGAGGACGATACTTCATGGGTAGCGTGCCGGTAGAAGCCAATATCAACATTGTCTCTTGTATGTGTCGCATATTAAGTCCACGCTTTGCACAGCGTTTCAAATCTTTATCGAAACGCTTAGTGGTCTTTACAATGTACTTCATACGTTGATACCTAACTTCTTGAACATGTCATCGACAGAGTCGTATGTTGTCACTCTGCCGTTCTTGATGTCATCCATCGCCTCGCGATAACCGGCCGTCTTGGTGATGTCATACTCTTTTGCCTTGGTGGCTGCAGTGGGTCGCTGCACCTTCACCGATGCCACGCCCATGAGCATCTTGCAAGCCTGCTTCACTTTAGAAACAAGGCTTTCATCGGGGACTTGTAAAACTATTGTAGCCATATAATATTGCGTTTTATCTGTTTCCGTGTGCAAAAATACAACTTTTCTTTCATATACTGTCTTGTTTCCCCGTTAAATAAGCAAAAAGCAGGGGGGAGAGGATGGTGAGCGGTTTATTCCATATAGTCGTCAAAGACTTCGTTGAGGAAGCGATTGAAGGGGTACATTGTGCGGAACATCGATTCCAGCTGGTCCATGGCATCGGGCTGGAAAAGGAAATCGTCAGAGAGCGGATGCCAGACGGTGTAGAGCCGCGGCTTGATATACTCGGGATAGGCGAAATCCTTGGGGAACCCCTTTGGCATTGTCTTCACGGGGTCTTCACCGATGATGGGGTAGAGGGCTTTGAATTCTTGCGCTTCCACAATGCTGCGGAAGTCGTCGATGTCGCTGATGATGGTCTCGCGTATGTGCTTCAGCAATGGAGCCGGCGGACACCACGAGCCTCCGGCCACGAGCGTGTTGCCCGGTTCGACGTGCAGATAATAGCCGCCGCGATAGCTTTTGCGGCCATGGCAGCAGATGAAGGCTCCGAAATGGCGCTTGTAAGGTGACTTGTCGTTGGAGAAGCGGATGTCACGGGCAAAACGATAGATGCAGGACTTGGGGGTCTGATAGGCCACGCTGGCATCAAAGGCCGCAATGCGGAAGATGAGCTGTCGGGTCATCTCCTCAAATGTCGCCCGGGGACCCTTGTATTCCGCCTGATGGGCGTGGAACCAATCGCGGTCGTTGTGCTCGGCTATCTGCTTCAGGAAGGTATAGATGTTTTGCATAGGATGATTCTTCTTCGTACTTGAGATTCTTCTTACTTGATTTTTCCTCTCTCACAGCTTCTCGCCACATTGCGAGCAGAATTTATCGCCTTTGCGGACCTTGGCATCGCAGCGGGGGCAGCGGCCGTTGCGCACGGGTTCGTTGGTGGTGTCGATGAAGCTGGCGGTGACGATGCCGCCGGGGACGGCGATGAGGGTGTAGCCCAGGAGCATGATGAAGCTGCTGAGGAAGCGGCCGACGGTGGTGACGGGCGTGATGTCGCCGTAGCCTACGGTGCTGAGGGTGGTGATGGCCCAGTAGATGGAGGTGCCGATGTCCTTGAAGGCGCTGTCGGGCTCTCCGCTCTCGATGATGAACATGAGTGTGCCGAGACAGATGACGAGGACGAGGACGAAGAGGAAATAGACGGCTATCTTGTGGAGGCTGCGGCCGATGGCCTTGAGCAGCATCTCGCCTTCGTTGAGGAAAGAGAAGAGACGGAAGATGCGGAAGATGCGGATGAAGCGGATGCTGCGCAGGATGAGCATATAGCGCGCCCCGGGGAGGAAGTAGGTGAGATAGGGCGGCAGCACGGCCAGCAGGTCGATGATGCCCCATCCGCTGAGGGCATAGCCGCGGCGGCTCTCGGCGCAGTAGAGGCGGGCGAGGTATTCGATGGTGAAGACGACGGTGAGCAGCGCCTCGAGGGCTCCGAGCGTGATCTTCAGCCAAAGGGGTAGGACGGGGATGCTCTCGACGAAGAGGATGATGAGGCTGACGGCGATGGCGATGGTCAGCACGATGTCAAAGCGTCGGCCTGCGGGCGTGTCATCATCGAAGATGACCGAGCGTAGGTATTCTTTTTGTAGCCAGAGGGGACGTTTCATAGGCTGTTGTCGATGTTGTTTCTATGTGTTGGCTTTAGGCTCTACATGTACGGCGATATGCGTGTCGGGGCCGTAGTGCCGGCGCAGCACATCCTCCACCTCGGAGGCTTTGTCGTGGGCCTCGCGCAGGGAGAGGTCGCCGTCCATGAGCAGATGGAGCTCGATGGCGTAGTGGTTGCCGATGCGGCGTGTGTGAAGGTCGTGAGGCTGTTCTACACCAGCTACGGAGGCTGCCAGCTGCAAGATTTCAGCTTCTACCTCGTCGGGCAGCGAGTGCTCCATGAGGTCGCCGATGCCGTCGCGCAGCAAATCTATGGAAACCTTTGCGATGAAGGCGCCCACGATGAGGGAAGCGATGGGGTCGAGCACCGCCCAGCGCTCGCCAAGGAAGATAGCGCCGCCAATGCCCACGGCAGTGCCGACGGACGAGAGGGCGTCGCTGCGATGATGCCAGGCGTTAGCCTCCACAGCCTGCGATTGCAGCTGTCGGGCTTTCACCATCGAGTAGTGATAGACGGCTTCCTTCAGCACTACGGACAGCAGTGCCGCCCACAGCGCCAGCATACCGGGGGCTTCGAGGATACCTCCTGATGCCCACAAAGAAATATTCTTGATGCCGCTGTAGATGATGCCGACAGCCACGGCCAGCAGGGCGATGCCGATGATGGTCAGCGCCAGCGTCTCGTATTTGCCATGGCCATACTCGTGGTCCTTGTCCTCGGGCTTGCTGCTGATGCGCACGAAGACGAGCACGACGACATCCGTGACGAAATCGCTCAACGAATGTACGGCATCCGCCACCATAGCAGCACTATTGCCCAGGATGCCGGCCACAAACTTAAAGACGAGCAGCACCACATTCACGGCGCCGCCCACGAGTGTCACGCGGTATATCTCTTTGTTGCGTTCCATATCCTTTTCCGTCGGCAAAGGTACACAACTTTTTCGATACACCCGCTCTTCGGCTATAAAAAATAGAATTAAGGAATAAAGATTAAGGATTAAAGTGTCATCCGTGGTGCATCTGAATATAAACTCCCGACGGACTTCGCAGCTCATCGGGAGTCATGAAGAAAATTACCTTTAGAGGTTGGTTATAGCTCGGTATGCTCCACAATCTGTCCGTCGTAGAGGCTGATGATGCGGTCGGCGAAGGTGGCGTTGTGCTGCGAGTGGGTCACCATGATGATGGTGGTTCCTTCATCATGAAGCTGGCAGAGCAAGTCCATCACCTCGCGGCTGTTCTTGGAATCAAGGTTTCCCGTAGGCTCGTCGGCCAGGATGATCTTGGGCGTGGCCACTACGGCACGTGCCACTGCTACGCGCTGTTGCTGTCCGCCCGAGAGCTGGCAGGGGAAATGCTTGCGGCGGTGGGACATGGCCATGCGGTCGAGCATCTCCGTCACGCGCTGCTTGCGTTCCTTGGCTGGTACGCCCATATAGAGTAGGGGCAGTTCCACATTCTCATAGACGTTGAGGTCATCGATGAGGTTGAAGCTCTGGAACACGAAACCGATGACTCCTTTGCGAATCTGTGTGCGCTGGCTTTCCGTGAGCTGGCTAACGTCCTTGCCGTCGAGGGTGTAGGTGCCTTCGGTGGGCGTGTCCAGCAGTCCCAAGATATTTAATAATGTGGTTTTGCCACAGCCCGAGGGCCCCATGATAGCGACGAACTCGCCGTCCTTTACTTCCAGGCTTACTTCGCGCAATGCCCAGGTTTCGATTTCTTCCGTGCGGAAGACTTTCTTGATGTTTTCTAAGCGTATCATAGTGTTTATTCTTTTTTGATGATGGTTGCCGGATTCAGTTTTGAGACACGATAGATTTTGTAGCCTACGGTGAGGAGGGTGAGGAGGGCGATGATGAGGACAGTGTAGGCGAATGGGACAAGCGCTTCCGACAGGGCGTCAAAGCCCTTTATATCAGCAACCCAAAGAGACTGGAAGCCGACACAGAGGGCCAGACTAATCAGGCTACTAATGATGAGCTGCCAAACATAGCTGCGGCCGAAGAGCCACAGGATTTGCCAGACGCTAGCCCCGTGCGCCTTGCGGATTGCGACCTCTTTCTGACGACCGCGTGTGTCGAGCGAGACGCTGGAGTAGAGCGTCAGCACGATGCACAGAAGAGCGATAGCCATCATCGTCGCAACAAGTTGCATCATTAGCTCCAGCATCCGCAACTCATTGAAACAAACCTCGTATAGGTTCTCCAAGGGGGCCTTGGCCAGCGTGTAATAGCCTAAATCCTGATAGAGATTCGAGAGTTCTCGGACAGCTTCGCGATACTGACCCTGTTTTGCCTTCATGATAATAAAGTGTTTGACTTGAAAGCCAGTTGGGACATCCTCGAAGTTCTCGGGCACGCGATCGTCAACCCGTTCGGTATTGGTGAAATACTCCTGCTGACAGATGTAGAGGTACTTTGCCGCATCGTTGTACCGAGCAAGCGTCTTCAACGGCTTGCAGTTGACATAGCCCAGACAGACGGCTGTCTTTCCTTTTTCAATGACACAAGTGTCCGGGTGTTGGATGGTCTTTGCTCCGAGCGCCTTGCGCAGTTGCTCAGCGCGCTCCACCGGAGCATAGATGGGCATCATATCCTTGGCTTCGAGCTCCTTTGAGGAGGCCGACGGGTATATGGCCAGATCCAGCATCTCAAAGAGCCGCTCGTCCGTCAGCATAGCCCAGTTGACGAAATAGCGCTGCCCGTGTTCCTCATAATTCGCCAACTCGTCATCTTTTACAGGCTTGAGAATTGACATGCACACTAGATGAGAAGATTGCTGCACATGCTGCAACTGCGGGATGGTATCGAGGAAATCAGGTTGGCCCCAGAAGTCATACCCTCCGCATCGCCAGTCGTGTCGCTCTGCGACGATGCAACGCCTGAAGGCATCCCCGTTGGCAGGTCTTAGCGGAAAATGTTCACTCGTATCAAGGGCGCTAAAGACAAACATATAGAGGAGCACTTGGCACACCACCATCTGCAGGATGATGAGCAGGCTGCGTCCCCGTGTGGACGTCCGTTGGCTCTTGCCCACGACCTCGCTCAACGGCGTTGTCACTACCCTGCGGACGGACAGGGCCGCAATGCCTGTGGTCAGCAGGAACACGACGAGACAGATCCACATCTCTGTCATGAGTGTGCGCTGAATGTTGACAGAGAAGGGGGAGACGACCTTCTGGATGATGGGCACGGCAAAGTCGGCCAGCAGATAGGTAAGCCCCAGCGTGAGCAGCATGACGAAGACGAATACGATGGCTATCTCCCACATCATCAGGCTGAAGAGCTGTCCCCTGCGGGCACCCATACATTGGCGCAAGCCCATCTCGCGCTGGCGCAGACGGAAGAGCTGAACCTGTGTCTTCAGGAATCCGAACAGCCCGATGAGCAAAACGCTGCAGCCAAGAAAGACGATGAGGAAGAACTCTTTCCAGTTCCAGAGACTGCACTTTTGGTCCATCTTTACGTCATATTCTGGGAAGGCATCCTGAAGCTCGGCCCGCAGATCCTCACGTGTCTTGCCCTCGGTAAGGATGAAATCGAAATCAACCAGATGCGGATGAAATGGATAGATGGATGGGTATTTCGTGAACTCCTGCAATAAGTTGGTAACCACCAACAGATGATCGTCATTGAGCATCCAGTCGCCTGTATCCACCACGTCAATAATTTTGGCGTATGCAGCGACGGTAGTGTCCATGGGATTGTTGAGGCAATAGACGGAATCTCCTACCTGCATTTCTGTCGTGGTAATGCCCATAAACGCATGGGCTCTCAATTCGGTTGTATAATAGCCGATGGGGTTCACATCCTTGCCGAAAGAGCGCTCCAACATCCCTTTTGTCATGACGATGTCTCCCGGCTTCAGCACAGGAATACGCTTGCCTGTGATGGCAGATCGGAGCCCCAGGAAATGTAAATGCTCAGGGCTAATCAATTTGTAATTGGTTGGGACTTGGTGCGCTTGCCCTTCCAAATCGACAATATTCGAGGGGGTACTAATCCAACGGTAATCTAGGTCTATGCACTCAATGCTGGACAAGTGCTTGTCGCTGATCTGCTTGAGGCTCTCGGGGCTGACAAGATTGTAGGTGAAGGTGCTGTCGTTTTCAGCGTACTCGAATTGGATTGTGGCATGGCGGCCATCGCCACCCATCCTTCGCTTATATTCCCAACCACGTTGGCAGAAGATGAGCGTCACGCTGAAGCACACCATCCCTACGGCGAGGCACAGCACGGCAATCGTGTTTTGCACCTTGTACTTCATGAGATTGTGCCAGGCTGTTCGGAGGTTGTGAAGAGTTAAATTGAACATTGATAATGGAGAATTGGATATGATGTTTTTGTTTTCTGCCTGCAAAGGTAGTGCATCATGACAGCGTGCGCAATGTCTTATGTGCAGAAAAACACGCGATGTCCAGTTATTAGACACCCTTGTGTCCAATAATTAGACACTACCGTGCGAATTCACTATTGATAAATCAAAAAACTACCCACTATCGGCTGTCAACTATCAACTTTTCTTTACCTTTGCGTCATGAAATACGGAACCGTACTCGTTATCGACGACAGCGAGGCCATCCTAACGGCTGTCAAGATTTGTCTTGAAGGTGCCTTCGAGCGCATCGTCACCCTCACCTCACCCGACAAGGCGCTGGCCTCGATTGAGCAGGAACACCCGTCGGTAATTTTGCTGGACATGAATTTCAGCTTGGGTGTCAACTCTGGCGGGGAGGGCATGATGTGGCTCACGGCCATTCATCGTCGCTTCCCTGACATCCCCATTGTGCTCATTACGGCTTATGCCGACGTGAAGCTGGCGGTGCGGGCGCTGAAGAACGGCTCTGCCGACTTCGTGACCAAGCCTTGGGACAACGAAGAGCTGATTCGGGTGTTGAAAGACGCGATTGACAAAGCTTCTGAGGTGGTGTCGCTGGAACAACTCGAGAGCGAGCATGTGCGCAAAGCGCTCAATAAATGTGATGGCAATATGAAGCGTGCGGCAGACCTTCTTGGCATCAGCCGACAGACACTATATAATAAGGTGAAGTAAAAGACCCATCCCGACCCTCCCTTGAAGGGAAGGAGAAGAAAAGAGTATGAATACGTTATACATGATTATATTAGGCATCATTGTTCTTATTATGTGCGTGTTAGCCTTGTCCTACCGCCATCAGCGTCTGCTGAAGGAACGGGCAGAGATTATGCGCGATGCCATCAGACACCGTGATTTCTCGTTCCGCTTGCCCACGCGTGGCCTCTTCTTCGGCGAACGTGCCCTGCAAGAGGCGCTGAACGATATGGGACAGGAAATACAGAAGCTGGTGGCACATAGCGAGGTGGAGTCATGGCAACGGCTGACGCGCGTGCTGACCCATGAAATCATGAATGCCACAGCGCCCATCCAGAGCATCAGCCAAGCCTACCTGAGCAATCCCGACATCGCAGATTCTCCCTATGAAGAAGGCATCCGAGCCATCAACGACACCAGCACGGGGCTACTGGCGTTCGTGGAGAACTATCGCAAGCTGACGCAGATGCATGAGCCTGTCGTAACCGAAGTAAAATTGCTTTCGTTCGTTCAGCGTATAGCCTCGCTTTATCCCACCCTGCGCTGGAACATCAACATTCCTGCTGACTTCGTTATGCAAGCCGATGAGAGTCTGCTGCGGCAGGTCTTTATGAATCTTGTGAAGAACGCAGTCGAAGCTGAGGCTAGGACCATAGAAATAGTAATGCTACCCCTCTCACTCACTATTTCCAACGATGGCCACGCCATCCCCCTCGCAGTGGCTCAGGAAATCTTTGTTCCCTTCTTCACTACCAAGCCGTCGGGCTCCGGCATCGGTCTCTCCCTCTCGCGTCAGATCCTGATAAAGCATGGTCTGACGTTGACACTCGCAGAACAGCCACGTCCTGGCTACAATGTCACATTCAGGATAGAGAAGAGTTGAGCCTCATTAGACAAATGAGGGGCAAGTGTGCGGGGATTGTTCGTTTCTGAGCGCTTTTATTCCCTCCAGATTATCGTAGTCCGTAGTCTGTTGAATCCCGACAATCAGCTGTTGCTTATAGCTTTCAAAACTATCTTTCTCATAAGATGTCGCTTTTCACGCCACAAAGTTAGCGATTAGTTTTGCATCTGCGTACATAAAGATCTGCATTTTTCGAGATGGGGCGCTAAATCAAACCACTGCCCTGAATCGAGGCAGTGGTTGGAGGAATCAATGTCGGGAGGTTATTCTCGCGCGGATTTATGCTTCGAGGGTGATGATGAAGCGGGTGCCTTTGGTGAATTCGGGGTCGATGGTGATGTCGCCGTTCATCTTGGCGGCCATCTGGCGGCAGATGGGGAGGCCGAGGCCGTCGCCCTGGGTGAGGTCGTGGAGCTTGAGGAAGGGTTTGAAGACGTTCTCACGCTCTTCCTCGGGGATGAAGCTGCCGGTGTTGGAGACGATGAACTGGTGCTTGTGTGCGCTGCGTTTCTTGAATTCGAGGCGTATGTGTCCGTCCTCGGGGGTGTATTTCGCGGCGTTGCGCAGGAGGTGCGAGAGGATGTGGGTGATGTACTCCTTATTGATAGGCGCGCTCATATTGGGTGCATCGACGGCCACTTGGACGCCGCGTTTCACGAGCGGACGGATCTCGGCGGCGAGGGCCTCGCAGAAGGGTGGGAGGGTGGTCTCCTCCAGCTCCACAGCGTCGTCGGGGTGGCTCTCCAGGGCGGAGAGGGTCTGAATGTGCTGGGCGAAGTCCTGCAGGGCGCGCACCTCGGGACGCGAGGCATCGAGCTTCTGCAGCGTGGGCGTGAGCTGTGCGGAGATGTTGCTGATGAAATGAGCCTTGAGGGCGTTGTTCTCGTTGGCGATGCGGATGGTTTTCTTCTGCTTGCGCGTCAGGTGTACGAGGCGCAGCAGCACCAGGGTACCTGCTACGAGGACACCGGCGAGGATGATGACGAGCACCCACAGCCCTGCGATGGTGCGCTGGCGCGCGGCGAGCCGCTCGTCCTTCTCGGTGATGAGGGCCTCGCCCTCGGCAATCTGCTGCTTGAGGGCGTTGGTGGCGGCGTTGAAGCGGAGGTCGTAGGTGGAATCCTTCCACGCCACGTAGCCGCTGTAGGCCTGTGCCACCATGTTGGCGCTGCCGGAGCGGCGGCCGTTGGCGATGAGGGTCTGATAGACTTCATCCACGCGGTCGTAGTCACCCGAGGCGGTGAGCTTCGTGGCCATCTCCTTGAAGACGACGTTGCCCTTGGCATCCTGGCCGAAGGTGTAGTAGTGGATGGCTTTATTGTAGAGGAGGTCGTTCTGCGTGGCTTCGTCCTTGGAGGCGTTGGCGAACTGCTCCATCTTGTCGAGGTGTTCCTTGGCGCGGTCGGGGCGGCGCATCTTCAGGTACATGTTCCAGCGTCCGCGCGACACCTTGTAGCGCTCGGCGGCTTTCTGTGCCTCGTTCAGCTGGGCATTGGCCACGATGGCGTGCTCGATGTCGCGCAGGTGGTCGAAGGCCTCGGTATATTTCCCGGCTGCAATCTCGGCTTCGGCGCGCTGCCATTGGGCGCTGTCCTGTGCGGTGGCGCTGAGGGCGCTGACGAAGATGCTGAGGGCTACGATAATTCCTTTTCTACTCATAATGATTCCTTATTCTTTGATTTTTTCTCGTTTTCTGCGCAAAAGTACACATTTCCGTCCGTATGGCCAAACAAAAGTAGGGGAAAAATGAAGTTTTTATCGCATGTGTGCATGTAAGTATGTAGAAAATACATACATTTGCAGCGCAGAAGGGAAACTTAAATTGAGAATTGAAAATTGAAAATTGAAAATTAAATAGGAATTCACGATGAAGAAATTGTTTTTTCTGGCCGTTGCTGCCGCGATGATGGCGGCGTGTGGCCCCAAGACGCCTGAAGAGCAGCAGACAAGCCAGGCGGACACCATGATCAAGGAGAACCTGAAGACCGTGCTCTACAACATGGACAGCTACGAGCCCGTGGCTACGCAGGTGGACACGCTGTATGCATCCTACGAGGATGCGGAGATGTGCGCCGACCTGGAGCGCCTGCAGGAGATGACCGATGAGCTGGCGGAGCTGGACAAGGCGGTCACGAAGGCGAAGTCCAACGTGAGCTACTGGATCAACCCCATCTCGGACATCGGCCGCCATGAGTTGGCGGTGGCGCGCCACGAGCTGAACGAGGCCACAGAGAAGTACGACCAGGCGAAGGCGAAGGTGGATGCGAAGCGCGAGGAGATCCAGGCGCTCTTCGACATGAAGCCCAACTTCGTGGGTTACAAGGTGACGCACAGCTACAAGGCTACGGGCATCGACGGCAAGCCCATGATGGGCAATATGGTCTTCTTCTTCGACCCCACGATGGAGCGCATCACCGGCTCTATGACGCTGGAGGATTACGAAAACGCGCGCAAGCAAATCTACAAGCTCAAGGACGCACTCGACTTCGAATAAGACTTTTTTCGAACAACGAATTAGACAAATTAGACAAATTTTTACATGAATGTCCATCAATTAGGCCCATGTAATGACCATAAATATTTATGACCATTGATGTGCCCATTCGTGAGCATTTGTGTGAAAAACGAGTAATTCGTCTTATTCGTCTAATTCGTTGTAAAAAATCATTCTCCTGTTTCGCGGGAGGCGGCTTCCAGGCGGACGAGGTCGGCTTCTTCACCCACGACCCACAGGACATCGCCCGCTTGGAAGGCGGTCTGCGGGTTGGGGGCCACTAGGCTCTCGGAGTCGTCCTGCTCCAGGCCTGCGATGAGGCAGCGGAAGTCCTGGCGGATGCCGCTCTGCTGGATAGTGGTGCCCACGAAGCGCGAGCCCTCGCCGATGACGAGGCGCTTGAGCTTCATCTCTGTCTTCACGATATCTTCTGAGGAATACTCGCGTGCCTGCTCCTCCAGCTTCTGGCTAAAGGTGGTGAGCTGCTCGTCGGAACCCATGAGCTGCAGGCGGTCGCCGGGCAGGATGGCCGTCTGCCCCGAGGGAATGTTGATGCGGTGGTTGCCGCGCACGACCGACACGACATGCACGCCGAAGCGGCGCCCCAGGTTCAGTTTGGCCAGCGTCTGACCCGCCCAGGGCACGCCGATGGGCACGGTGACGTCGGTGAGGTGTACGTCGCGCTCCATCAGTCGCCCTTCAAACTTCAGGCGTGTGGAGTGTGCCGCGGCCTCGCGCTCGCGCAGGGTGAGGTTCTCCTTGAACGTCTGCTCCATGTGGATGCTCTGCTCCTTCAGCGAGCGGCTGCTGATGATGATCACCATGAAGGCGATGACGACCAGCAAGCCCACGGCCCAGCCCCAGTGCAGGGTGTTGGCCACTACATAGACCACGAAGCCGATGGCCACGGCGATGCGCAGCAGTTGCACGCCGATGAGCGGCGCGCGGTTGACGCGGTTGCCGTTCCAGAGGACTTGGAACTCGTCGCTGTAGTTCTTCTTCATCATCAGTGCCCGCAGGAAGGGTGCCAGGCTCGCCAGCGTCAGCGCGGCGGCGCAGATGCCGTTCCACGGCTCCGGCAGCACACGCTCGATGATCGGCACTATGAACTCAAACATCAGCGCCATGATGGCGATGCAGAGCACCACGAAGATGACCACGACCTTGCCGACCTGCAGCAGGTACTCGCGCCAGTAGTTCTCCTGACCCATCACGTGGGGCTCGCCGCCGGCATAGCGGTCCAGCAGGCGTTTCCAGCGCTCGGGGAGGCGGCGCTCCACCACGTTGTAGGCGGGCACGGCCAGACGAATCATATAGGGTGTCGTGAATGTCGTGAAGACCGAGACGGCCACGACGATGGGGTAGAGGAAGTCGCCAGTCACGCCCAACGAGGTGCCCAGTGTGGCCAGGATGAAGGCGAACTCGCCAATCTGCGTGAGCGAAAAGCTGCATTGCATGGCGGTCTTCAGGGGCTGGCCGGCCAGCAGGAAGCCGCCCGTGCTGAACACCGTCTGCCCGATCATGATGGCGGCAACGATGCACAGGATGGGCACGATATACTGCCCGATGAGGGCCACGTCAACCATCATGCCCACCGACACGAAAAAGATGGCGCCGAAGAGGTTCTTCACGGGCTCCACAAGGCGCTCGATGCGCTCGGCCTCCATCGTCTCGGCCAGGATGCTGCCCATGATGAAGGCGCCGAAGGCCGCCGAGAAGCCTACCGTGGAGGCCAACACGACCATGCCGAAGCAGAGGCCCAGTGCCACGATGAGCAGCATCTCGTCGGTGATCAGCGGCTTGATGTAGCGTAGGAACTGGGGAATGACATAGATGCCGACCACGAACCACAGCACTAGGAAGAACACCAGCTTCAGGATGCTCATGAGCATCTGCGAGCCCTCGAACTGCTGGCTCATGGCCAGCGTCGAGAGCATCACCATCAGCACGATGGCCAGGATGTCCTCGATGATCAGGACGCTCAGCACCAGGCTTGCGAAGCGCTGTTGCCGCAGGCCCATGTCGTCGAAGGCCTTGAAGATGATGGTCGTCGAGGACATCGCCAGCATACCGCCCAGGAAGATGCAGTTCATCTGGTTCCAGCCGAAGGCCTGACCCGTGAGATAGCCCACGACCATCATAGAGAAGATGATGGTGCAGGCGGCGATGATGGGCGCCGAGCCCATCTTCATGATCTTCTTGAACGAGAACTCAAGCCCGAGCGCGAACAGCAGGAAGATGACGCCGATGTCGCTCCATAGATGCACGTTCTCCAAGTCGGTGACGCTGGGCATATACGACATATTGGGCGAGGCCAGGAAGCCGGCCACGATATATCCCAGCACCAGCGGCTGCTTGAGTTTCTTGAAGAGGATGGTCATGACACCCGCGCACATCAGTATCAGCGCGAGGTCGGCAATCATAGGAGCCATTGCTTATCGGGGAGCTATTTATGTTTCTGGTAGTATTCCAGGCCGCGGCGGACGTTCTCCTTCACGGCCTTTGAGGAGAAGGTGGCACCGGTGACGACGTCGACGTCGGCGGCCATCGCCTCCTTCACTTTCATGCCCTCGTACTTGGGCAGCATCTGCTCCACGACGGGCTTGTAGTACTTCGGGGTCTCGTGGCTACGCAGGGCTTTCACGCTCACCACCTTGTCCTTCTGCACGCGGATCTCCAGGGGTGTGGGGCCGCGATAGCCGCGGAAGTCGTAGCAGAGCTTCGTAGTGTTGATGATGTATTCGCCTTTCTCTTTCGTGAGCGTCACCACATTGGTGGTGTCGATGGGAGGCAGTTGCGGACGTTGGCCATGAGGGTGCTGGCCGTGGGGGCGGCGCTCCTGCTGCGCAGGCATGCCGTTGCCATCAGTCTGCGCCAGCAGCGGCGTTGCCGCCACCAGCGCGAGAATGAAGAATAGTTGCTTGATCATTATCTTTGTTATCTTTTTCGTTATTACGTTATTACGTTATTTCGTTAAACGAAGTTTACTTCTCGAACGCGAGCTTGATTTGCATGTCGATGTCCTTGTAGTGTGCGCGGGTGGCGGCATCACCGCCGGCGGCGCGCACGCGCTGTTGGATTTCCTGCAGCGCCATTGTCACGTAGGCGTGCGGCTCATCCTTCATGGTCATGCCCCACGACTGGATCAGGCGCTGCACGGCCTGTGCCTGTACATAGCGGCGCCAGCGGTTGGGCGTCTGCCCGGAGGCCGTCTCGCGGAACAGCATCTTCACGAGGTCGTTCACGTAGTCAGCGGGCTGGTAGGTGTCCTTGGCGGAGCTGAAGGTCACCACACGCCCGAAGGTGGTGGCGGAGCAGAGCACGGCCAGCGCCTGGTCGGCCAACGGCTTCGCGTAGAGCTGACCGTCGCGCGTGAGGCGGTTGATGTAGGGGGCTTCCGTGAGCCAGGTGGGCTCGGTGAAGAGCTGCTGGTCCAGCCATTTCATGGCGCGCTGAACACGGGTTTTCTCTTCGGGGACATACACGGGGCCCGTCTGCTCCACGCTCTTGTAGTTGTGGTAGAGGCCTGCGATGTTGCGGTTGACATGGCCCACATAGCGGCGCATCTGGTTCACGACACTCATGAACATCTGCTCCAGGTTCTCGTCGAGGTCGCCCTCCTCGCGCACCCACTCAGGCAGCTGCCCGACGATGCGCTTCAGGTTCTTGATGCCGTAGTCGCTGGCGCGCATGGCGTCGTCGCCCAAATCCTCGGTCTGTGCGCGCGGGTCGTTGTCGTTGCCCTCGCCGCCAAACCAGTAGCGGGGGCTCTTGGACAGCTTGTCGATGGTCATCTTGTTCAGGATCAGGCGCTCCGCGTCGGCAGCTGCCAAGCGGCCCTTCTCGCCGTCCTCCTCGTTGACCTCGGGGAAGTAGCGGTAGCCCCATTCAATGGCCCATTTGTCGTAGGTGTTGATGCGGGGGAAGATGCCAGCCTCGCTGATGTTATCCTCGGGCTGCGCCACGTAGTTGAAGCGCGCGTAGTCCATGATGCTGGCCGTGTGGCCGTTGGCCTCCACCCAAGCTTTGTCGCGCAGGCTGTCCACGGGCGTGGCCGAGCTGGCGCCCATATTGTGGCGCAGACCCAGCGTGTGGCCGACTTCGTGGCTGCTGACGAAGCGGATGAGCTTGCCCATCAGGTCGTCGTCGAACTTCATCTTATGCGTGCGCGGGTCGATGGCACCGGCCTGCGTCATATACCAGTCGTGGCACAGCTGCATCACGTTGTGGTACCAGCCGATGTGTGTCTCGATGATCTCGCCCGAGCGCGGGTCGCTGACATGGGGACCGTAGGCGTTGGAGATGGGCGAGGCCAGGTAGCGGATGACGGAGTAGCGGGCATCTTCGAGGCTCATGCCCAGCGAGTCGGCGTTCTCGGGCCATTCCTCGGCGCGGATGGCGTTCTTCCAGCCGGCCTGCTCGAAGGCCACCTGCCAGTCGTTGACACCGGCGATGAGGTACTTGCGCCACTGCTTCGGCGTTGCGGGGTCGATGTAATAGACGATGGGCTTCTTGGGCTCGATGAGCTCGCCGCGCTGCATGCGCTCTGCATCCTCGACACTCTTCGGCTCCAGGCGCCAGCGCGTGATCATATCGCGGCGGCGCACCTGGTGCTGGTCGTCGCTGTATTCGCGGTGACTCTCAATGAAATAGCCCACGCGGTTGTCGAAATAGCGGGGACGCATAGGCTCCTTCGGCAGCAGCACGAACGAGGTGTTCAGGCGGAACGTCATCAGCCCCGTCAGCCTTCCGGCAACGCTGCGCTGGTTAGCGGCCAAGGCACCGTAGGTCTTCACCGTCTGCACCTCCGTGTTGATGGGGTAGGTGCGCACGCCCTCGATATAGCTCTGGTCGCCCTTGAAGCCCGAGGCGTTGTAGCGTTTGGCGGCCTCGCCGAGACCCGTGACGATGTTCTCGCCACGCAGGAAGTCCGTCATCTTCACGCTGTAGGTGGTGTGCTTCGTCACACGCTGCGGGATGCCTCGGAGGCTATCGCCGGGGATGGTGTCACGCACGGTCTTGGTGCCTACGCTGTCCAGCTTGAAGGACGCGAGGATGGGGTCTTCCGTGGAGGCTACCAGCGCGCGGTGGATCTGGTCGGTGCTGTCGGCGGTGGCGTCGTAGGCCATCGCGCGGAGCATCAGACGGTCGTTCACCTTCTCCCAGTACAGCACATGGCTGCTGACCAGCTCGCCGCCATAGACGCCGAGTTCCACGGGCGTGGAGATGAAGCGCGTTGTGGAGAGGAAGGGCCAGCCAATGAGTGAGTCGGGAACCTGGAAGAACCAGTCGTCCTTGTAGTGCTGCACGTTGAAGAGTCCGGGCTTCGCGGCGGGGCGCACCTCCTTGCGGGGAGCGGGGCGCTGCTGGCCGTCCGGACCGCCCTTCTTGGCCTTGCTGCCTTTCTTTACCTTCTGGGAGCCGCGTTGCTCGGTCTTCACTTTCTTTTGCTTCTTGAAAATGCCTGCATCGGCGGTCGTCGTGAGCGCGAATGCAGCCAGAGCAATGAGAATAAGCTTTTTCATTATTTCAATATTTCAATGTTTCAATATTTCAATGTTTCAATGTTTCAATGTTTCAATGTTTCAATGTTTCAATGTCTCAAATCGGCTGCAAAAGTACAAAAAATCCACGACTCGGCGATGAGTCGTGGATTATATTTGATACTTTTTAGTATTTATTAGGTTCGCGCGTGAAGCATAACTTCACCACAACCTTCTTGCCACCGATGACGTAGAGGCCGCGAACAGCCTTGCTCACGCGGCGACCGCTGAGGTCGAAGATGCCGGCATCAACCTTCTGCACACTCTCGATGGACTCTGTAGTAATGTCCTTGATGGCATCTGGAGTGGTATCCTCAGTCGCATTGGCTACGGTCACGCTGATAGTGTTAATCGAACGTGCGCCAGGAGCTGTGAAATAGATTGCCGAAGCGTTGCCTGTCCAGTTTCCGGCTTCGTACGTGCCGCAATCAGCGGTAAGGCCGGTCTGGCTATTCTGGAAAGTGAATTCAACGGCGGTGATGGCCTTGCCCTCTGGAACGGAAAGTTTCATGACAGAACTCTTACAAGGATTCAGATAGGTGCCTTTATTGTTGGTGAAGTAGCGTGAGTGGACCTTGGTTCCTTCGGGATCATTGATTAAGAGTGTAACATCGCCCATCACAACAGGCTTGCCGTCCAAGTCGCCAGCATTGAGGTTCTGGGAATCACCGACAGGCAGGCCCATATTGTTGTTGACGAAATCATAGACGGGCTTGTAGTCAGCATACTTGCCGCCCTTCCATGTAATCCAGTTTTTCTCAGGTGTCTCCCATGCCCAGTTGCCCCAGAAGTTTGTCTCCAGCGTGTTCACCTGCAGGAAGATTTCATCCTTTGAACCGAGGATGACGGTGCAGTTATCATAGCTGTTACGCTCGAAGCCATCCCTTGTGCCGTCAGAAACGAAGCGGAAGCGAGCACGGTTATTTGTCGTACCGGCATTGACGCCAGCCTGAGTGTCAGGATTAAGAGCGTTAGAATTTGAGAACTGCTGGTCGTAGAGACCTGCAGTAAGAACGAAGTCGTAGGTGGCCGTTCCACCCATCGTCATCAGCACGAGAGCACAGTTCTTCGGAGTAACATATTCAGCCTCGGAACCGATGAAATTGGTGTAGTTGACATACGCGGGAGGATCTTGCTTGGTCGAATATCCAGCGCTAACTTTTACTGCAATCACATTCTTTGGTACTACATAGCAGCTGGGTATATGATAGCCGCGAAGGCCGCTGGTGATCTGAAGTGAAAGCGCGTTGTGAACCTCTACGAGCGAGAAGTGCTCTGTTGTCGGCTCATAGCTGGAAGCATACTGCGGATTAGCGGTGTTTCCGTAAGGGTGACCCTCTGTGCCGTAAGTCAGGGCGATGAGCAAGTCTTTGGTGTTCGTGAAGTCTTCCATAGCCACCTGACCCAGAATCTGCCAGCTGTAGGCTACGAAGTTCTCCTTGTCATCGCCGAACAGACCTGCCATATTTTTGACATCGGTGTCAGCATTGTCGGTCTTGGTGCCATCTTCGCCCAGACCCTTCAGGTCGGCTCTTACCCATGCGGTGGCACCACTGGCTTTCAGCGCTTCCTTCTGAGCGTTGAGCTCTGCTGGGGTGTAGGGGTTCTCTTTCGTGCCGTCGCCGGCCATGATAGCCTGGCTGCTAAGGAGCATCGTAGCAGCGAGCGCCAGCGTTTTCAGTGTAAAGAATTGCTTCATAAGCGTGAATAAAAATAAGTGAAAGAATGAGTTATAGATTTTAGTTAAAGATGCCTAGTGTGAAGCCGAAGCTGGAGAAGTCCCGTGTAGGACTTTTCAGCGTGCTTAAGTACTGTACATAACCGCGGACATACCACATGGAGCGCGTCTTCTTGATAGTGATGGGGAACTGGTATGTGAGCTGTAGCCGCTCATGCCAGTAGTCGGCATTGTAGTAGTCCATATCGGGAATCAGAACATTTTGCGCATAGTCCGTTGTGGGGTCGGCAAGAGTGAGGTCGGCACGTGTGGAGTGGCTATATCCTGCGGAGAAGTCCATCCACAGATGTTTGGGAATCAGTGCACATCCACCTTCTGCGGTAATCGTCGTTCGGCCGCGATGGAACGACGAGGTCGGCAGCACGTGTTTGTTGGAGGCTACCGAGTAGTTGGCAACGACGCCCGCATACGCGTGTACGCCCGTTCCTTTCACCCATTGCAGACGGTAGCGGAGGCTCGCGTCGAGGGCCTGCACTTGATAGCGCTTGTTGAAGGTCAGCTGGCGCTCGTAGCTGTAGGTGTTGTAGCCCGTCTCAGGGTCTTTCTCGATGTTCAGCTGCTCGCGATATTCATCGGCATAGGCCTGGCGCGCCTCCACGCTCAGGTCGATGTTGTGCAGGTGGCGCTCTGTGCGCACGCGGTTGTAGCTCTGCAGGCCGTAGGTGTAGTCGAAGAAGCAACCGGGCTCATACTTATACTGCCCCAGCACATCCTCCTCTGCGCGGCTGATGCTCAGTGCGTTGGTGGTGCTGAAGCGGCCGCCGAAGCGGAAGCCGTAGTCCAGCTCCGCGCCCAGCTGATGACGTACCCATTCGCGCGAGAAGCTGCTGTAGCCGCCCACGGTGCCGATGGCATTCTCCATGCCTGTGAACTGGTAATACATGAGGTTGGGGTCGGTTTGCACGGTGGTCAGCGTGGGCATCTTCTCTTTGCGACGACGGTAGTGACCATTCAGGCCGATGGTGTGGCGGCCTACTGTGTAGCTCACCGAGGGCGTCAGACAGTAGTCCAGCATCTCGGAGCGCGATCGCGGGTCGCGTAGGCGGCTCAGGTCGCCCACACCGTAATCTACGCGGGCACCGAAGCGGAAGCCCGAGAAACTGACAGTGCCGAGGGCGGCGGTGAGGGAGAAATCCATATTGTCATACTTGCCTGCGACGCTGCTGCCTGCGAAGTAAGGGTTGGTGTCGTAGGCACGGCGCACATCGCACCACGAGCGGTTCTGCACACGGCCGTAGTCGAAGTCAAAGCGTCCGTAGCCCACGAGATAACGGCCGATTCGCTGGTAGCGTTCGGTCTCGAAGCGCAGCGCATTGTGCTCGTCGCCCTCCTGCACACGGGTGTAATCGCCGACGCTGCGGTCGAAGCGAATCTGTGCATAGCCGCGGTTCACGACGCTATCTACGTCGAGGGTTGCCGCGTTTTGCGTCAGGCGGAACGTCTGCGTGGCATCTGCCAGGCGGTAGGACGCCTCGTCGGTCTGTGCCCATAGCAGGCAGGGCAGCAGCGCCAAGGTTAAGAGAGAAGTGTTCTTACTCGTCATACACACGGGGCTTAATGATGGTGGATACTTGGAAATCGTTGATGCTGTTGTTGGTGTCTATCAGCACGGCGTGGCCGTCAGCGGCGTGACTCTCAGTGCGGCGATACACCACCTCGCCTGTCCAACCGGCAGTGGCGTTGATGTTGGTGTAGCTGGCATCGATGAAGGTGTATAGGCGCTTGGTCTTAATCCTGACGCCATCGTTGAATTTCTTCAGGTAATCGACACCGTCGAGGATGAGGCGCACAGGCAGCAGCCATTGGTCGCCACTGGTCTTTCCGTAGGCATACGTCCTAGGGTAGGTGGTGATATCCTCATCCGTGCGGAAGAGGACGACACCGCAGGGACCGCCCTGTACCAGGTTCATGACGGCACTGCCCGAGGTGCGTGAGAAAGCGCTCTCTAAAGCTGGTACGGCGGGATTGTTCTGATAGGTGCCCGAGACATCCTTGGCCTCGAAGTCGGCTCCGCGCAGGTCGCTCTCCAGCGGGCTGACATCGCGGTGGTCAATGGCGCTATTGGTCAGCAGTACTGTGCCGCCGGGCTGCACCAGGAAGGGCTTGTCGGCGGGTATGCGAAAGGCTTGCTTCAGGAGCACATATTCGCTGTTATAATCTTCCTGCAGGTTCTCCAGCGTATAGGGCTGCGGATTGTCACTATCTAAAAGGCCGATGTAAAGGCCGGACACGTCAACGGGCTCATCGGAATTATTATAAAGCTCTAGGTACTTGCCAGCCATATAAGTCCTGTTGTTCTTGTCCTTGCAGCCAGCCGAGGCAATCTTGCTGATGATGACATCGGGGTCTTTAACAACATTCAACGGCATTGTCAAACGAGTCTGCCCCTCTTTCAGCAACTGGCTATTCAGACTGCCCGAGACGGTGTAGCGCTGGGCATCTTGAAATATCTTCCACGAGGTGGATATATTATAGATATCGGGAATAATGCCCTGGAAGGTGGCGAGGCCTTTATCATCGCTCTTCACCGTGATAGTCTGGCCGTTGAGCGCCATACTCACATCATGGCCGCCAAGGCTTTCGCTGGTGGTGAGCTCCTCGGGAGCAACCAACTGAACCTGCACGGTCAGAGCCTCCGTGACATCGTTGAAGTCCACACAAGCGCACAGCAGCAGGGGCAGCAAGAGCGCTTGCACGCGCAGGAGTTTGGAGATATACTTTGTCATATACATGATTATTTACAGGTTAAGGCTCAGTTCAGCGCCAAACGAAAAGGTGCCCGTGTTGCGCTGCGTGAGGGTGTTGCTGTTGTTGCCGCTCAGGTAAGGCTCGTAGAAGAGCATATTGTTGACATAGAGCGACAGAGCGCCGACCTTGCCCAGCTCCTTGGTGAGGCGGAACGAGGTGTTCCACGTAATCGGTGACTTTGTGGGTTCGTTGTCGGAAACACGCACCAGTAGGTCCTGCACCGACACGCAGGCCTGACCCACAGGGGCGGTGTCGTAGTAGCGGGCATCCATGCCGATATAGCCGTTGAGCATGTCGTCGGTAAGCTCGTGGCGCACGAGGTCGGTGTCAATCCATCCGATGGGGTTCTTGTCGGCGGTGTAGCTCCAGGTGGAGTTGTGCCAGATGGCCTGTGCCGTGAACGAGGCAACCATGCGCAGGACTGGGATGTTCGTGACGGCGCGCAGCGTAGTGACAAAGCGGCGATAGCGCGTGTAATCCACAGCCGAAGGATAGATAATCTTAAAGGGCGTGGTACCATAGCTGGAATATGAGGCCGGCAGCAGCGAAGCCTTCACCGACGAGCTGTTCTGGTCGGTGCTCCAGGTCTTTGTCTCGCTGTAGGCACCGCTCACGAAGAACGAGGTGTTGATGGCCGTGATCTTGCCGCAGTCGAAGTCGAACTCAATGCCTCGGTTGCGCGTCTCGTTGGTATTGCCGATGGCGCCGGTGGTCATGTAGTGAATGAGTGTCACAGCAGGGTCGGCGTAGTTGATGGTGGTCGCGCTGCCCGGCGTGATGACGAGACCGTGTTCGGGGGTGAACATACTGGTGGCGTAGGTGAAGTACTCGGTCTGCGGGCCGAAGCCGTTGGGCGTGTAGTCACTGTAAGCCAGAATGCTGAGCTTCTTGCCGCTGCGCAGCTTGAAATCGATGCCCACCTCGGCCTTCGTGGTCGTGGCGTTCTTCATGCCTTTGGAGTAGGGCACATCATAGCGTTGGGTGTGATACACCAGCAGCTGCCCGGCAGGGTCATCCTGTGGCATATAGTTTGCGGCCACATGGTCAGCGTACTTGGCATCGGGGTAGAGGTAGTTCAGACCGGGCGTCTTGGAATTCATGCCGATGCCACCGCGGATCTCCAGCCACTTCGTCAGCGACAGCGAGGCGTTCAGGCGAGGGGAGAGGGCCGTAGTGGCTACGTCACCGAAGGGTTGTAGCGCCGTGAAGCGCAGACCGGCCGTGACGTGTAGCACGTTCACCTTGCTGATGTTCCATACCAGCTGGTCTTCGGCGTAGGCTGCTATCTGGTGCAGACCGGGGATGTCGGAGAAGGCGCGTGGGCGGCCGTCGGAGTTGGGACGGTAGGGTAGGCGTTCGTCGCCGTTGTAGTAGCCACGGCCGTTGTTGACATCGTATTTGTATTCGGCACCCACTTTGAAGCTCTGGCGCGTATGGCCGGCTTTCACGTAGAAGGCGTCGTTGACTTTCAGAAAGATATTCAGCGGTTGGCCTTCGGTAATGCCGGTTGCCTGATAGGAACGCGTCTCCCAAGGCACCGTGTGGTAACCGGTCTCGCGAGCCGTCAGGATGGGCAGCAGCCCCGTGGAGTTGCTCACATAGGAGGTGGTGCAGTTGTCGGTCCAGGTGCTAGTGACGCCGATGGTGTAGCCGATGGTACGCGCCAGCAGACGGTTCACGTCAATCTTACCGTTGTGGTTTACTGAGAAGGTGGTGTTGGTGTTCTTCGACTCCGTGCCGTCCTGAATGGCGTCAGGGTCTTGCCCAGTCCAGTCGCGGGCTGACAAGAAGCGTAGCTTCGTTTGTGTGTGCCAGCGCGGTGTGATGTCGTAGCCGTAGCCTACGGAACCGGTGTAGCGGTGGAAGGAGCGCGTCTTCTGGCGCGGGTCGCCCCAGGCTTGGGCGTAGTCGAAATTGAAGTTCAGCACGCCTGCCTTGCGAAGGTTCAGACCTTTGCCCAGTGAGAAGTTCATCAACCCCGGGTTCACCTTTCCCTTAAACTGCCAGGGCGTCACGCCAATCTTCGAATGCACGACAACGAGGCCACTCGTCAGGTCGCCGTACTCTGCCGAAGGGATACCACGTACAACCTCCACCTCTTCAATGTCGTCGGCCGATACCTGGCGTAGGTCGGTACCCGTGAATGCTGTGGCGCTGAAAGGCCCTTGGCTCAGAGTCGCATTGTTGGACATTGGCATACCGTCCATCACCACACTGGCGCCAAAAGCACTTGTATTGTTGTGTACCAATGTACGCACCTGCACGTTCGAGGCCGATGTCAGGTCGCTGTTGCCCATGATATGCCCGGGGAGCAGCTGCATCACATCGGCCAGCGATGAGGCTTGCAGGTGGTCGATGGCCTGACGCCCGATAATGCTGCTCGTGGCCTGACCGGACGCGTTCTAGCGTGCGGTCACCGTCACCTCCTTCAGCGCCAGCGTCTGTGGCACCAGCACGACATTCAGTTGCAGGTCCTTCTTTAGCTCGATGGCAAGCTTGTAAGGCTGGTAGCCCACGTATTTGACCTCCAGCTGGTAACGGCCTTCGGGGATGTCCTTCAGCGTGGCAAAACCGTTCAGGTCGGTCTGTACCGCGGTCTGCAGGGGCTGCAGCACGCATACCGCCATCGGAATCTTCTCGTTTGTGCCTTTCTCTGAAATGTTTACCTGTATCTGAAAGACTTTGGGCACTTCAGCGCGGCACTCGTAACTGAGTGTCGGACACAGAAGTACCCAAAGAAAAACCAGTAGTTTTAAGACTTTTGTCATCCTTGCTTGCTATAAAACGGGCGCAAAGGTCGTATTATTTTTTGAAACGGCCAACGCTTTTCTATGTTTTATTTTGCAAGCAGGCCAAATTATTGACGAGAGCAGTTTGTCCTCACGCTTTCGCTTGATGAACAGTGACTTGTGGGAACGGGAAGCTGATGCCTGCGGCATTGAAGGCGTTGTAAATCTTCTCGCGCACCTCGAACAGCACGTCCCAATAGTCCTCGTTGGCTGTCCAACAGCGGATGGTCATATCTACAGAGCTGTTATTCAACTCGCTAAGAAGCACCACAGGCGCGGGGTCTTCCTTCACGCGCTTGTCGGCCTTCAGGATCTCTAGCACCACCTTTCGTGCTTTCGCCACATCTTCGCCGTATTCGATGCTGATGACCCAGTCCGTGCGGCGCGTGTCCGTCAGCGTGTAGTTCGTGATGGTGCCGCTGCTCATTGCGCCGTTGGGGACAAAGATGAGCTTGCCGTCGGCCGTCAGCAGGATGGTGTGGAAAATCTGAATGGCCTGCACCGTGCCGGCGGTGCCTTGTGCCTCCACCCAGTCACCAACTTTGTAAGGCTTTAAGAATAAGAGGATAATGCCGCCCGCGAAGTTCTGCAGGTTACCGCTCAACGCCATACCGATGGCTACACCGAACGAGGCCAGCAGCGCTGCGAAACTCGTCGTGTTTACGCCCAAGGCGCCCACCACAGAGATGATGAGCAATACCTGCAACACAATGCTGACAAAACTCCGCACAAACGTCTGCACGCTGATTTCTACCTTGCGGCGCTCCAGGAAGCGTGCCAGCAGATAGTTCAAGAGCTTGATCAGGTAGTGACCGATGAGATAAACCACCAAAGCAATCAGGATGTGTTTGCCCGCTTCCATAGACCAGCTAATGAGCTGCGTAACAACCTGTTCCCAATGTACATTGCCTTCTGCAATGTCTTTTGTCAGTTCCCCCACCTTCGGTAGAATTGTGAGGCTGTCGGACGGTATTTCAACCGTTTGTAATAGATGTATCATAATCCTTGTGTATAATGGTTTTCAAAACGGGCACAAAGGTACTGCTTTCCTGCAGAACCAACAAATAAATCACCCCTTTTCTCTCCTCTCAGACAATTCTTCCATAAAGAGAATATATAAATGTTCGCGCGTGTGAATGTTTGTGTAACCTTGCTTGAAAAGGACTCTTTCGATAAAATGAAGTCCTGTTATGTAACTTTTTTCTTGAAACTCTTGCAGGAATGAAAAAATCGCCGTACCTTTGCACCCGCAAACGAGAAAGGGACACCCCTGAGCGCCAGGGGCTGTAGTTTACGCTCGCTCTGCTCGGGGTCTTTGGCCCTTTGAAAATCGTTC
>Ga0310691_10002422_pt1 | contig 24899 bp, 19 predicted proteins | sample 176DNAGHGlowgp2_FD_203887 | JGI IMG/M metagenome (GOLD analysis project Ga0310691, IMG submission 203887) | Sheep rumen microbial communities from Palmerston North, Manawatu-Wanganui, New Zealand - 1766 DNA GHGlow gp2 (v2) (version 2) | ecosystem: Host-associated > Mammals > Digestive system >...
GCACCGCTTGCCCATCTCACGCAGCATCCAGCCTACTGCCTTATGCATCAGGTCGTGAGGGTGGTGCAGGTGTTTCTCGGCATAGCGCAGGCACCACGAGGGGTCGCCTTGCTGGGATGTTTTCCAGCTGCAAACCATACTTATACGTTGGTGCCAGAGGCAACTGCTTTCGGCTAAAGTATCGAGAACCGCTATTTTATCTCCTAAGTTGGAGGGCAATAGCAGCCAGTGGCCCAGTATTTTCGGGGCAGAGAGGTCTACTAAGTCCCAGTTGTTGGCTTGTTCTGCATATTCCAGGTACATAGCCACGATTTCATCGCGCTTGCGGATGGCTTTGGCATCATTCTCCAGGCGTTTGGAAGACAGTTTCTCGAATTGTGAGACCATGATGAGCAGTCCGCAAAGCCTTACCTCATGCCAGCGCGACATCAGCAACTGAGGAATCTCACTGAGCGGTGTGTCCTTGGCGGCTTTTACTATCTCGCGTGTCTGTGGCACTTTGAGTCCTAAGAACTCATCGCCCTCGCCATATTCACCTGGACCCGTCTTGAAAAAGCGCATCAGCACTTGTCGCTGTTCCTCATTGCGTAGCGACTCCATATATTCGATAATCTCCTTGGCTGTTGTCATCGTGCTTATATCATCAATACTACATCATCACTATTTCATTTCTTCTGGTTCCCACAGATGTTGCTGCATATCCACATGGCCGTTGGCTTTGAACGTTATGCCTTCCCCCTCCAGTAGCATGCGCTGTTGACTCCATCCGGGAGCTGTTCGCCCTTCTTGGTTGACCACGCGATGGCAGGGTAGCGAGGCCGCTTCAGGCGAATAGCGCAGCGTGCGCCCTACCATGCGCGAATGAGAGGGCCAGCCCGCCCAGGCGGCAATGATACCGTAGGTGGTAACACTTCCGCGCGGTATCTGACTGACGATGTTCAGCACATCATCTTGAAACACTCGTGCCTGCTCTGGCAACATTTTATCTGGATATTCTCGCATGAAATTCTGCCTTCGCTATTCGTGCGTTCAGTTCACGACAATCCTCCAACAGGTTCCAGATGCCGTCCTCAGACAGCACTCCGCGCTTTAGTTCCTTTGGCAGTCGCCCCTGTTGGTCGTCGTCAAGATCCTGCTTCCAGATATCGCTGCCATAATAGTCCGACAATTCGTCGATGGCTGTCTGTGCGTATTGATAGTCATCGAGTGCTGCCGACAATTTCATTACGGCCTGCGAGGCACGGTCGAGGCATTGCTCCATCCGTTTGATTCTTTCGGTTTGTTCAATGTTCATATATGCTGTAATTACTTTATTTTCCACACGTTGAGCACGATGCCCTTGAAATCCTTCACCCATTCTGGCTGACAGACAAAGAGCGCGTTGTTCAGCCATGCATACCGGCTATCCTTAGGTGCCTCAAACTGGGGTGCTGCTTTGAAATAATAATAAGGATTGCCCTGAGCGTCTTTCCCGTCGCATACCAATCCTCGGTTGCGCACGTGGATGTAGACACCGTCATCCGTCTTGATGCTGTAGATGGCTTCCAGCTGTGTTCTGGTGCCGTCGGCGTTGACCATCTGGTAGTCAGCACCGCCAGGCAGAATGGTGCCTTTCAGCAGAGGTCCTTCAAACGTACCACCCGTAATGGGGATGACTATTCTTTTTCCATGTTCTGTATCCCCAACGGTGTAGGCCCCGTCTATCGTCACCCTCAGCTGAAGGGCAAACTCCAGCTGTGGAGTGTCTTTAGGTGGATACTGTTGCGCCTTTGCAGCAAGCACAGAGAATATAAGGGCAATGAATATTAACAGGTGTTTCATCATTCTTTTCATATTAAATGAATTGTTCAAACATTTGCCAGTAGGCCTCCACCTTCTTCTCGAAGGCAAGGGGGTATGCTCGCGAGGAGGATGGCAGGCGATAGAGTACTATTTGTTTTCCGTTCTTATTGAATTGGTTGGGAATAGACTCATAGGTGTTCACTTTAGGCACATTGGGGATATTCATCGTGTTACAGAGCGTCTCGGTTGCTTTCTCGCCTGTGGTCACGATGGCTTGTAGCTGGGGCAGCCGTGCTATCAGAGCGTTGATGTCAGTGGGTTCTACTACTTCAAGGAACTTATCCGAGGCATTGTCTTGCAGGCGGCGGATGGCTGTTGAGGTATCGAAGAAGGCGATGCCTTTATCTTGGCAGTGTGCAATGATATCTGCCAGTTTAAAGCATTTTGCCTTTTCATCAACAAAATAGTTGCGGTCAGCAAAGAAGACAGCACCCTCTATGCGCCAATGGTCGTTGATGAAGTTCGGGTAGTAGAAGTCCATACACCACCGTTTGCGCTGTGGAGGGAAGCTGCCCAGAAACAGCACCTTGGCATTCTCTGGCAGGAAAGGCCGTAGCGGGTGGTATTCCACTCCGTTGCTGCTGCGTGCTATGTTCTCTTTGTTCAGGTAAGAATCCATCTTCTTCTTAGTCAGGTATAGCCACCATGTTCTCCCTGAGCGAAAAGGCTTACTCCTTCTCGAATAGCTGGTTTCTCTCCAATGTCCAGTCCTTGCGCTTCAGCAGTCCGGGGTCAGAGCCGGTGAACATCTTCGCTGCCTCCTTGTCGCCTTTCAGTTGCCAGTCGAGCCATGCCAGTGCGGGTATGGTGAACTCACCTCCATGAGGCTGTCTATAGGTGCCTCCGTGCCCTACAGGATAGTTGATGGCACAGGCAGGCACGTGGTTGATGCGATGGAAGTCGTCCATACCGTTCTCGTATGCAATATCCTCCTTGCCGCCTAGGATGTAGATGACGGGTGTATGGATCTCCTTCAGCTTCTCCTTGGGAGGCATGGGCATTCCTCCTACGGCCTGATGGGCATTCTGCTGGTTGAAGAGCCCGCTGTTGCATATCATCAGCGTCTTGATGCGCTTATCCGCACAGTTAAAGAGCGTCTGCAAGCCACCACACGACATACCTGCCACGCAGATGTTCCCAACGTCAATCTTCTGATAGTAGGGCGAGCGCTTGTCCTTGTTCTGAGCAATGGCCCAGTCAATGCTCTCTATCTGCTGTCGGGTGGTAGACATCGGTCCCTCGAAGGCCTTCTCCTCCAGAGGGATGTATCCTGTTGCCAGCACGATATATCCATGCGATGCTATCTCGTTGAGGAACTTGTAGTGTTCCCACGGCGAGTTCTGGCAGGCACCATTACCCCACACCAGCACGGGCAGCGGCTTCTCAGCACCAAACGCTGTGAGGTCCTTAGGCACAAAGACGGTATGTGCCGGCAACGATGCCTCTTCCTTCATCAGTGCCTTGTAAGGTCCTGTGCCGCCACCTTCCACTGAGAGCACCTTGCGTTCGCCCTCAGTCTTCTTACGCTGTTCTGCGAAGAAACGGTCGATGAAGTCTATCTGTTCGCGGTTAGGACGGTCAATGAGCGTTGCTCCGTTGCTGAACTGCATGGTCGTGGCCTTGTCTTTGTCGAACGTAGGCCAGTAGGGCAGCCCTTTGCCGTTGGGATTGCCCGTCTTGGCAAAGTTCACCCAGTACTGCTGGATGATTTCTGCTACGGCAGCCTCAGCAGGATACTTGTCGGGCTGCGAGGTGAAGGTGCCGTTCAGATAGAGGATATCGTCAGCATGAGATACACCATGACGCTTCTTGCTGCCAGCAAACGATACCTCTGAAGGCTGCGCCAGGAAGGCAGCATAGGCAGGAGCCTTGCCCGTCTTGGCCTGCAGATTGAGCCATGCGAACGAAGGCCATGCAAAGCCCATGTCGCGGAAGGTGTCGCCACTGGCAAAAGTAGCCTCCTCAACGGTATTGGCAGGATAGAGTCTAAGGGCTTCGTCGGCCATATCGCTAAACAGGCTCTTGGCATATTTCTGGAAGTCCTCTGGCTTGGTCTCACGCGAGAATAGCGAACCTTCGTCGGAGTTGGTCATGGCGATGACGGGAACATCGTTATATTCGCCACGCTCGTAGTTGCGATAGAGGTCGTCGGTAATCACATAGCCATCCACGCAGGGCCAGAATCCGCCAAAGCCCACATTATTGCCACACAGCTCTTGGGCACTCATCTGTCGCATCTGCTTCAGCGACTTCTTCTTCAGGTGCTGCTGGAAAGCCACTCCGTGTTGCTCGGCTCCTTTCTGCGAGGCGTTGGTGGCAATGGTTCGCGGCTTATCCTGCCAGGGACAAAACGAGCCACCGCTCTGGCTGATGACACGGTGGAAGAGCCCCTTTGCCAACGGAGAGCCAGCCAGTATGCTACAGCTGATGGCTCCTGCCGACTCGCCGAAGATAGTAACATTCGAGGCATCGCCACCGAAGTTCCCGATATTGCGCTGCACCCATTGCAGGGCGCAGATCTGGTCCAGCAGTCCGTAGTTGCCCGTGTGTCCATCCTTCGACTCCTTGGCCAGCTCAGGATGTGCCAGGAATCCCAGTGCTCCCGTACGATATTCAATGCTGACGATGACCACTCCACGGCGTGCCAGACTCGTCCAGAGGTCGCCACCATAGTGCTCCGTCTGGAATCCGCCACCATGAATCCATACCATCACGGGCAGACGGTCGCTCGTCCGTGTGGCTGGTGTGGCAATGCCCAGATAGAGACAGTCCTCACTCATCATGTCGGCAGTCAGTCCAGGTCGTGTAGGCTGAGGAGGCCAAGGTCCGAAGTTGTCAGCCTTCAGTGTGCCCTCCCAAGGCTTAGCAGGCTGTGGAGCCTTCCATCGTAGTTCGCCCACAGGGGGTGCAGCATAAGGAATGGCCTTATAAACGGCCAGGTCGGTACCATCGGGAGTACCCTCCACGTCGCCAGTCTCCACATGTGTCTTCAGCAGAGGTTGCTGTGCTGAGGCACCCAATGCCAGGCATAATACCATCATCGTAAGAATAGTCTTTTTCATATTTGTCGGATTGTTATTAGAATTCTTTTTTGTCGCTATTTCAGCAGTCTCTTGATTTGTTGGTCAGAAGCCGTAGGCACTATCTGTTGTAGATGCGAGAAGAGTCGCTCATACGACTCCTCCGGCGTACGTTCACATTGGCAGGCCTCGCGTCCCAACAGTTGTTCGGGTGTGGTCAGTAGCGACCAGCCCCAGCCGTACTCCCTGTTGTGCTTATCCACGGGGTAGACGAAATCCTCGGTTACGATATAGCATCCCATCTGCAAGCGCGTGACATAGCCATCAAACCGGCTTCGCATCTTCGGTCCTGTAAAACCACAGGCAGCACGCAGCTCGCGCGTTATCATGCTGCCCTGTTCCTGCAGTGTCAACAGGATAGCCTCCTCAATGCTGCCCTCTTCGGGCTTGGGATGGGTGCTACGTCTATAATTGTAGAAATCGGGCCACCACTCCCTACTGATGAACCCAGCCTTTCCTGCAAAGAACTTGCCATAGACGCAAGCTCCCTCCGTAACCACCGGGCCTTTCCATTTCCATAGAGGCCAGTCCCACCCGCCATCGGGATATACCACATAGCGACACTCGTCGTCAGCCATCTCTTCGGCTGAGTAGCCCCGGATGCCACTGTCGAAGAACGGCAGGAATCCCATCTGCTGGATGACCTCCATCAGTTCTATCTGGTTGTGAACTGTTCGTGTTTTCATATCTGCAAAATCTGCTTGGCGTGCTCCTTGGTCTTAATCTGTTTGCCAGCGAAAATCTGTTCGATGATGCCCTCCTCGTTGATGATGAAGGTGGTGCGGATGGTACCCATCACTTTCTTGCCGTACATTGACTTCTCGCCCCATGCTCCCATGGCTTCTAAGAGTGTGTGGTTCACATCGGCTATCAGTGGGAAGGGCAGTTCGTGCTTCTCCTTGAATTTCTGGTGTGAGGCAGCAGAGTCTTTGCTCACACCCACCACCTCGTAGCCTTCTGCCTGCAACTGGCTGTAGTGGTCGCGCAGACTGCAGGCCTCTGCGGTACATCCGCTGGTGTTGTCTTTCGGATAAAAGTACAGCACCAGCTTGCGTCCTTGGTAGTCACTCAGACGGATGTCCCGTCCCTGTTCGTCCTTGCCCAGTATCTCGGGCGCCTTGTCTCCAATGTTCATCGTAGTTAGTATTTTTAAGAAATCGTTTTAGTTCTTCGTCAACCTCACTTCTCCCTGGCCTGTCTGGCAAACTCAAAGAGTGCCTGAGGCAGGTGGCAGTAGCCGTCAGGATTCTTGTCCAGATAGTCCTGATGGTATTCCTCGGCCGTATAGAAGTTTTTTAGCGGCAGACGTTCCACGGCGATGGGTTCCGTCAGCAGCGCCTGCTGATTGTCAAACACCTTGTTGATGACAGGCAGTTGGTCTTCGGTGACGTAGTAGACCCCTGTGCGATAGCGTGTGCCCTCATCGTGTCCCTGGCGGTTGAGGCTTGTGGGGTCTATGGCCTTGAAGAACATGTTCAACAGGAACTCCAGCGTCACCACCCTCTCGTCGTACGTTACCCGAACCGTTTCGGCATAGCCGGTCTGGTCGGTATACACCTCTTTGTACGTCGGGTTTTCTGTATCGCCGTTGGCGAACCCCACCTCCGTGCCGACCACACCATGTATCTGTTTGAAGTAATGCTCTGTACCCCAGAAACACCCGCCTGCCAAATAAATCTCTTTCATAGTCTGTTTGGTTTTGATGGTTTATGCTGCAAAAGTACAATTTTTTCTTGACTTTTACTTATTCTCTCAGAATTATTTGCTATATTTGCAGTCGAAAACTTATTGTCGAACCCTTTAAACGATTTTGCCGATGAAGTAGAAACAGAACGAAAGAACGCTACAGGCCTTTCTTGTTGAGGCTCAGCCTGACAAGGCCACAGAGATTTTAATCAAACAACAAAATTATTAACTTACAGATTAGCGTTTCTGTTTGTACTTATACATAAGACTTGAGCTTTCAGCTCTTGTCTCTCTCCAACTTGAGTGTCAGTTGCAGGACATCCTGCTTTAGGACCTCCTCCAAGGGAGAATCCTTATCCAGATTCTTGACAGCAAGCATTTGCTGGAAGATACGATCCACATCACCTGTGGGATCAAGGACAGCAACGTCTTTCTTGCCAACAACAATGAGGCTATATCCTTTTGTTTTCGAATCCTCAACGATGGTCATCACGTCACTCTTGTGAATGGGCTGGCAGGTTACGAACTCGTTACCGACGAAACACAAGGCTCCATTCGTTGTGATATTTCTGTCAATGAGGTGTTTTTCTGAGAAACTGAAGTCGGGTACTAGTCTCACTAACGGTCAAACGCACGGGACACCCCTCGACCATGGGCAGGTTAAGGCCGCTATGATGACCTACGGGGAAGTCGTAACAGACAGGGATTGCAAAATGTTGCAGGTATTCATGCAGCATCTCGTTCATATCACAGAAGCCATTCTCCGGATGCTTGTAACGGGAGAAGTGTCCCACAATGATGCCCTTCAGTTGCGACAGAATGCCGCGAATCTCCAAGTGGTGCAGCATGCGGTCTACCTTGGTCATAGACTCGCCAGTGTCTTCAATGAACAGAATAAGACCCTTGGAGGCACGGCAAAGGAAGTCGTAGTCGGAACCAGCCAGCCCTGAGAACACGGACATGTTGCCACCCACCAGCATGCCCGTGGCCTCGCCGTGCTGATTCAAGGCGTGGGGCGGTGCCACATAATTGGGCAACACTCCTTGCAACAACTGGTGCAGGACAGCATTCACCGAGTCGCGGCCACTGTCGGCGGCCAATCCATCACACATGGTGCCGTGAATGCTCATCACGCCGGCAGCCACCTGGGCACTGTGAAGGGCCGTCACATCGCTGAAGCCAATAATCCACTTAGGGTGTTGGGCAAAGGTGCTGAGGGGCACGCGCTGCAACACCTGCACAGCACCGTCACCGCCACGGCTGCACAGGATGGCACGCACGCTGCTGTCGCGCAAGGCCCACAGCAGGTCGGCAGCACGTTGGTCGGCCGTACCGGCAAAACCATGATAGCTGCTCAGCGCATGAGGGGCTACCACGGGCACATAGCCCCATCGCCGCAGGGCATCACAGCCCTTGCGGACAGTCGCCGTGTCAGGCGTGCTTGAAGGCGAAAGGATAGCAATGGTATCCCCCACGTGCAAAGCCCGTGGCATGACGACAGTGTGCTGTGCCACCATAGTGGCATGTGGCAGCAGCAACAGAGCTAACAGACTCAGATAGAATTGGCGGCAGTGGATCATCAGTGTGCAAAGTTACGACTTTTTTCTTAATTCCCTTCATTTACAACAGAGGAAATATCGAATTGCCATAGAGGCTCCGTTACAGAATAGTTGTTACAACTTTCCTGAAAGTTCTTACAACTTTTCTGAGAGTTGTAACAGCTTTTTGAAAAGTTGTAACAGCTTTTCTGGGAGATATGCTGTCTAACACAGCCATTCAGCCTCTTAATAGTCCAATCCAGCTGACTTCCATATCCAATGCCATATAGAAAAAGGCAGGTTACCCTTGCCTATCGTATTATTACCTCAAATGACATCCAAGGTAGGAACCGCCATATGCCGAACGGAACGTATTGTGTGAGAGGTCGGTTAACATAAAAGTAGGAGATAAATACTTACGATAAGTGTTTACCTCCTACTCGATGGTGTTATATACCGCTACCTGATGAACAGCAGTTCGCGATATTTAGGCAACGGCCAGAGCGAGTCATCGACGATCAGTTCCAGTTTGTCTATCTGGTAGCGGATGTCGTCGAGTTTGGGCTCCACCTTGTCGTGATAGGCAATGGCCTTCTGGTGTTCGTCGCTTATCCTGTTAGCCAGTTTGCGGGCATTCACCAGGTCCTCGACGCCCTTCTCAATAGCAGAAGTGCGCTCAGCAATCTCCTCGATGAGCTTCAGGTTGCGGGCAGAGAGTTTTTCAGCTTTATCAACGGTGAACACCTCGGCCATGTACTCTACATTCTTCAGCAACTGTGTCTGGTAGCGGGTGGCTACGGGGATGATGTGGTTCATCGAGAGGTCACCAAGCACGCGGGCCTCAATCTGGATTTTCTTCGTATAGGTTTCCCACTTCACTTCGTTGCGGGCCTCCAGTTCTTTCTTCGTCATCACGCCCAGGCTCTCGAACATCCGGATGCTGCTCTCGTCAAGATAGCGCTCGAAAATCTTCGGACACGACTTCTCTACATCCAGCCCGCGCTTCTGGGCTTCGAGCACCCATTCGTCGGAGTAGCCGTTGCCGTCGAAGCGGATGGGCTTACAGGTCTTGATGTCTTCGCGCAATACTTCGATGATGGCGTGGAAGGTAGCAGTATGACCCGTACCTTCGAGTTTCTTCTCCAACTCGGGAATCTTGGCATCCACACGCTTCTTGAAGTCTACCAGAGCCTCGGCTACTGCGGAATTGAGGGCAATCATGGCGGAGGCGCAGTTAGCCTCAGAACCAACGGCACGGAACTCGAAGCGGTTGCCGGTGAAGGCAAAGGGCGACGTGCGGTTGCGGTCTGTATTGTCGATGAAGAGTTCGGGAATCTCAGGGATGTCCATCTTCATGCCTTGCTTGCCAGCCATGGCGAGGATATCCTGCACATCGGCCTTCTCAATATGGTCGAGCAGTTCCGATACCTGCTTGCCCAGGAACGAAGAGATGATGGCGGGCGGCGCCTCGTTGGCTCCTAAGCGGTGGGCGTTGGTGGCCGACATGATGCTGGCTTTCAGCAGTCCGTTATGGCGCCAGACACCCATCAGCGTTTCTACGATGAAGGTAGCGAAGCGCAGGTTTTGCTCTGCTGTCTTGCCAGGGGCATGAAGCAGTACGCCATTATCAGTAGACAGACTCCAGTTGTTGTGCTTGCCTGATCCGTTGATGCCGGCAAAGGGTTTTTCGTGGAGCAAAATGCGAAAACCGTGCTTGCGGGCCACACGTTTCATGACCGACATCAGCAGCATGTTGTGATCGACGGCAAGGTTGGTCTCCTCGAAGATAGGTGCCAGTTCAAACTGGTTGGGAGCCACCTCGTTGTGGCGGGTCTTACAGGGGATGCCCAGTTCGAGGGCCACAATCTCCAGTTCGCGCATAAAGGCTGCGACGCGCTCGGGGATGGCTCCGAAGTAGTGGTCGTCCATCTGCTGGTTTTTTGCGCTATCGTGGCCCATGAGTGTGCGCCCCGTCAACAGCAGGTCAGGGCGGGCGGAATAGAGTCCCTCGTCCACGAGAAAATACTCCTGTTCCCAACCGAGGTTGCTCGTCACCTTTTTGACGCTCGGGTCAAAATAATGGCACACGTCCGTAGCGGCCACGTTGACGGCATGGAGGGCACGCAGTAGCGGGGCCTTATAGTCGAGTGCCTCGCCCGTATAAGATATAAATACGGTGGGGATGCAGAGCGTGTCATCGATGATGAACACAGGCGATGTGGGGTCCCAGGCGGAATAGCCACGAGCCTCGAAGGTGCTGCGGATGCCACCTGATGGGAACGACGAGGCATCGGGTTCCTGCTGCACCAGCAGTTTGCCGGTGAAATCCTCCACCATACCGCCCTTGCCGTCGTGCTCGATAAACGAGTCGTGCTTCTCGGCAGTGCCCTCGGTTAGGGGCTGGAACCAGTGGGTATAATGGGTCACGCCGTTCTCCGTGGCCCATTGTTTCATCCCGGCGGCAACAGCATCGGCAATGTCGCGGTCGAGCCGTGCACCATTGTCCATCACGTCGATCATCTTCTCATACACGTCCTTGGGCAGGTACTTGTACATCTTCTCGCGGTTGAAGACCTTGCTTCCGAAATACTTGGCGGGACGCTCTGCGGGTGTTTTTACGTCGAGCGGCTTCTTTCTGAAAGCTTCGCCGACAACCTGAAATCTTAATGTCTCCATAATCTTTTTTCAGTTTAGTTTTTATTGCTTTCTTCTATCACTATTCGTCTGATTATGGTGCAAAAGTAGTCAGAATGTTAGAATTGAGCGCTAGTTTTGACAAGTTTTGTTTGTTAAAACTTCAATTATCTAACACTTTGTAAATGACACGCAGCGTTCAACTGTCAAATAGTTATCATATTGCATCAAAAACGCCCTTGTCTGTTGCAAACTGTCACATCTGCAATCGTGACGGCCATCCCGAAAAGTTTGTCTGAGGTGTGGATTCATTCCGTGCGATTAGTTAAGAACAGGAAATAAATCCCCCTCTTCTGCCATCAGCGGCGGAGGAGGGGGGAGATACCTGGTGAAGATTAAGGTAGGACTAATGTCCGACCTTCACTCGCCACGACAGAAGGAACTCGTTCCTTCTGTTCATGGCTTAAAGAGAAGGTTGCAGCGTGAAACCGAGAACCAGGTATGCTTTCTGCGAACAGGGATTGCCCGTCAGTTGGGCGAAGAGGGGGATGGAGAACGAGTCGGTTACGCGGATGTCCTTGCTCGCACGGAGTGAGAGGTTGGTGACGGCAAAACCGTTGGTGCCGTATGTGGTTGTGGCGTAAGGAACGGCCCCGACCGTAGTTGTCCAGTCGACCGTAGCGAGGCGGAACGGGACAGAGGCCTCAACATAGCTGCTGTAGGCCCGCTTGCCGTTCTTGTTCAGGCCGTCGTTGCCGGCGAAGTTGGTGTACCACTGCAGGGCTACGGGACCGAAGTCGTAGCCGATGTTGGCCTCGAACAGGTGGTTGGTGCCGTGGGCATCGTACTTGAAGTAGCGTGCGTAAGGGTCGAGACCGTCAGAGAACCAGTAGTCGGTGATGCCGATGTTCAGACCGCCAATGGTGTATGCCAACGTCAAGTCGAACTCCTTCACGTCGTCTTTGTTCGACAGGCCGTAGGAGCCCCAGGCCGTCAGCGACAGTCCTTTATAGCCCACGCCAAGTGTCGGTTGCACGGCCACGTCGCCACACTTCAGTCCGCGCCAGATGTATTCGTTCACGAAGTCGGCCTTGATGGTCGTCTCCACCTTATCCTGTGCAAGGGCGGTGCTGCTTAGCACTAGTCCCATTGCGAATATTACAATCTTTTTCATACCTTTTTTACCATTAGTTATAGCAACTCTCGCCATGCTCGTAGATGTCGAGGCCTTCATCCTCGATGCGCTCGTCGACGCGTAGGCCGTGCAGTCGCTTGATGCTGTAGAAGAGGACGATGCCGCACAAGGCAGCCCAGAGGTCGATGACTAGGATGCCGAACGATTGCGCGCAGAAAAAGCCCCAGCCATGACCATAAAGCGCACCGTTGCTGACGGAGAGCAGACCGGTCATCAGCGTGCCGAGGATGCCGCAGACGCCGTGTACGCTGGAAGCACCCACGGGGTCGTCGATGTGCAGACGGTGGTCGATGAATTCGATAGCATAGACCAGCACCACGCCGCAGACGAGTCCGATGACGACGGCTCCGACGGGGCTGACGAGGTCGCAACCGGCGGTGATGCCCACCAGTCCGGCCAGCACACCGTTGAGCGTCAGCGAGAGCGACGGCTTACCATACTTTATATAGGTGAGGAACATCGTGGCCGTTCCGCCCGCCACGGCGGCGAGGTTGGTAGTCAGAAACACATGGCTGATGGCCACGCGGTTCACCTCGCCCGAGGCTGCCAGCTGCGAGCCGGGGTTAAAGCCAAACCATCCGAGCCAGAGGATGAAGACGCCTAGCGCGGCCATTGCCAGGTTATGACCGGGAATGGCGCGGCTCTTGCCGTCGGCACCGTACTTGCCGCGACGCGGACCGAGGGCGATGGCTCCGATGAAGGCCAGCACGCCGCCCACACTATGCACGATGGCCGAACCCGCGAAGTCGTGGAACACGTCGCCGAAGGTCTGCATCATAAACCCATCCTCAGCCGCATTACACAGCCATCCGCCGCCCCACGTCCAGTGGCCCTCGATGGGGTAGATGAGCAGCGAGATGAAGGCCGAATAGACCAGATACATCGAGAACTTGGTGCGCTCGGCCATGGCTCCGCTGACGATGGTTGCCGAGGTGGCACAGAAGACGGTCTCGAAAATCAAGAATCCCTCCACGGGCAGGTCGCCCTTATAGAAAGAGAGGTCGCCCCAGTTGGGCGCACCGATGAAGCCCGCGCCCTCGGAGCCGAACATGAATCCGAAGCCGAGGAAGAAGAACAGCAACGAGCCGAACATGAAGTCGACGAAGTTCTTCATCAGAATGTTGGCCGTGTTCTTCGACCGTGTAAACCCCGCCTCGCACAATGCGAAGCCCGGCTGCATCCAGAAAACCAGCATGGCTGCCAGAAGCATCCATACAGTATCGAGTGATAAGTTATCCATAATTTACTATTTTACAATTTACGATTTACTATTGATTTACGATTTCCTTGATTTTTCGATTTACGCTCTACAACAAATAGCCCAATAAACAAATTGTACAATAAATTGTAAATTGTAAATCGTCAAATCGTAAATACCTTTATTTCTTGTCGCGCAATACCGTGTCGCCGTGCTCGCCGGTGCGGATGCTCCACGTGTCGATGACGTCGCTCACGAAGATGCGTCCGTCGCCCACCTGCCCCGTGTGTGCTACCTTGAGGATGACGTCAACAGTAGGCTGCATGATGACGTCGCGGCAGACGATGGTGATGGCCACGCGCTCGATGACGTCGGTCGAGTACTGCACGCCACGGTAGATGCGCTCCTGGCGGCTCTGCCCGATGCCGTGAACGTCGTGGTACTCAAACCAGTCGATGTCTGAATGCAATAGGGCATCCTTCAGCTCCTCGAACTTGGTCTTGCGGATAATGGCTTCAATCCTTTTCATAACTTTTTACCTTTTTAATGTGAATACTTAGTTTTCGTGTCGTCTTGCAAGATTACGGCTGCAAAGTTACGGCGATTCTTGGAAAAATGATGCATAAACTTGCAACTTTGCACCAACAAAATCGGCAGAAATGACAAAGTGTAAACATTTATTCGGAATAGTTGCCCGTTTTCTTTTCGTTTTGCCGCAAAATACGTCGTTTTCGTAACAAAATGATAGTTGTGCTCGATTATCAAACAAAATAATGACACCATTTCGCTTGTTTTACTAACTATTTGTATTATCTTTGCACCCGAAACCGAGACAAAAGAAAGATTAAACAAGGATAATATGACAAAAAGTAAATTAGACGGACTATATCAGCCACAGTATGAGCACGACGCCTGTGGCGTGGGCATGGTGGTGAACATCCACGGCGGCAAGAGCCACGAACTGGTGGACCAGGCCCTGCGTGTGCTGGAGAACATGGAGCATCGCGGTGCCGAGACGCGCGACAAGACAGGCGACGGTGCGGGCATCATGCTCCAGATACCGCATGAGTTCATCTTGCTGCAGGGCATCCCCGTGCCGGAGAAAGGAAAATACGGCACAGGACTGGTGTTCCTGCCCAAGGACGAGGCGGCACAGCAGGAAATCCTCTCGGTGATGATTGAGGAGATAGAGCGCGAGGGTCTGCAACTGATGCACCTGCGCACGGTGCCTACCTGTCCGGAGGTGCTGGGCGAAGCGGCACGGCGCGTGGAGCCGACCATCAAGCAAATCTTTGTAACGGGCGTGACGGAAGGCAACGCCGATGTCCTTTCGCGCACATTATATATTATAAGGAAGAAGATAGAACGGCGCATCACGCATTCCGACTTCTACATCTGCTCACTGAGCAACACAAACATCATATACAAGGGCATGCTGACCAGCGGACAGTTGTGTCGGTATTTCCCCGACCTGTCGAACCCCTACCTGACAAGCGGACTGGCGCTGGTGCACTCACGCTTCAGCACAAACACATTCCCTACGTGGTCGTTGGCCCAGCCCTTCCGCTTGTTGGCTCACAACGGCGAGATCAACACCATTCGCGGCAACCGAGGATGGATGAAGGCCAGGGAGAGCGTGCTCAGCAGCGAGACGCTGGGAGACATCCGGGAGATTTCGCCTATCGTAGAAGAGGGCATGAGCGACTCGGCCTCGCTGGACAACGTGTTCGAGTTTCTGACCATGAGCGGACTCAGCCTGCCGCAGGCAATGGCGATACTCGTGCCGGAATCGTTTAATGAAAAGAATCCGATCAGCGAAGATCTGAAGGCGTTCTACGAATACCACTCGATACTGATGGAGCCGTGGGACGGTCCGGCAGCATTGCTGTTCTCGGATGGTCGCTATGCCGGCGGAATGCTCGACCGTAACGGTCTGCGCCCCTCGCGCTATACGATAACGAAACAGGGCATGATGGTGGTGGCCTCGGAAGTGGGCGTGATGGATTTCGAGCCGGGCGATGTGGTCAGCAAGGGCCGACTGCAACCGGGAAAGATTCTGCTCATCGACACGCAGGAAGGCAAGATCTACTACGACGGCGAGATCAAGGAGCAGTTGGCCAAGGCGCATCCCTATCGCGAATGGCTCAGCGAGAACCGCGTGCAGTTGGAGAAACTGAAGAGCGGACGCCATGTGTCGAACAGCGTGGAGCATCTGGAGCAGCGGCTGGTGCAGTTTGGTTACGGGCAGGAGGACATCGACCGCACCATCATCCCGATGGCCACTGCCGGTCAGGAGCCTGTAGCCGCGATGGGCAACGACACGCCGCTGGCCGTCATCAGCGACCGTCCGCAGGTGTTCTTCAACTACTTCCGCCAGCAGTTTGCGCAGGTGACCAACCCCGCCATCGACCCCATCCGCGAGGAACTGGTGATGTCGCTGACGGAATACATCGGTGCCGTGGGCACGAACATCCTCACGCCCGATGCCTCGAACTGCAAGATGGTGCGTCTGCCACAGCCCGTATTGACCAACACACAACTCGATATACTATGTAATATTAGGTATAAGGGATTCAAGACCAAGAAGCTGGCGATGGCGTTTGAGATGGCAAAGGGCGAAGAAGGTTTGCGCCAGTCGCTCGATAACCTCTGCAAAGCTGCTGAGGCATGTGTCGACGAGGGTGTGAACTATATCATCCTCAGTGACCGTGACATTGATGAACAGCATGCAGCTATCCCGTCACTATTGGCCGTGAGTGCCGTTCATCATTACCTCATCAATGTCGGCAAGCGTGTGCAGACGGCACTCATCGTGGAGAGCGGCGAGATTCGTGAGACGATGCATGCGGCTCTGCTGCTGGGATACGGTGCCAGTGCGCTGTGTCCCTATATGGCGTTTGCTATTCTTGACGACCTGGTAAAGCGGGGGAAGATTCAGGAAGAATATGCCACGGCTGAGGCGCATTTTATCAAGGCCATAGACAAAGGGCTGAAGAAGATTATGTCGAAGATGGGCATCTCGACCATCCGCTCGTATCGCGGGGCGAAGATTTTCGAGAGCATCGGACTGAGCGAAGACCTGCTGCGCCGCTACTTCGGTACGGAGGTGAGCACCATCGGTGGCATCGGACTGAAGGAGATTGCACGCGATGCCATCGCCAGAAGTGAAGAGTTAATAGTGAAGAGTGAAGATTTTGCTACCGCCGTACTGAAGAACAATGGTCTATTCTCATGGCGCAAGGACGGCATCAAGCATGCGTGGAATCCCGAAACCATAGCCAAACTGCAATTGGCTTGTCGCAAAGGGGACTATGAAATGTTTAAGGAATGGTCAAAAGCTGTCGATGAGAAAGAATCGCCCATCTTCCTTCGCGACTTCCTCACCTTTAAGAAGGTATCTACTCCCCTCACTCACAGGGAGGGGCCGGGGGAGGGTCTTGATGTGGAACCGGTGGAGTCGATAGTACGGCATTTCGTGACGGGTGCCATGTCGTTTGGCGCACTGAGCATCGAGGCCCACGAGGCATTGGCACTGGCGATGAATAAGCTCGGAACCCGAAGCAATACCGGCGAGGGCGGCGAGGACAATGTCCGCTACCACACGGAAGTCGATGGCGTTTCGCTGTCGAGCAAGACCAAGCAGATTGCCTCAGGCCGCTTTGGCGTGACGGCGGAATATCTGGTGAATGCTGAGGAAATCCAGATCAAGGTGGCGCAGGGTGCGAAGCCCGGTGAGGGCGGACAGTTGCCCGGTTTCAAGGTGAACGACATCATCGCCAAGACGCGCAATGCCATTCCCGGCATCTCGCTCATCTCGCCACCGCCCCACCATGATATTTATAGTATAGAGGACTTGGCGCAGCTCATCTTCGACCTGAAGAACATCAACCCGACGGCTGCCGTCAGTGTGAAACTCGTAGCCGAGAGTGGCGTGGGCACTATTGCCGCCGGTGTGGCAAAGGCCAAGGCCGACCTCATCGTCATCTCGGGTGCCGAGGGTGGCACAGGAGCATCGCCCGCCTCGTCGATGCGCTTTGCGGGCATCTCGCCCGAGATTGGTCTGGCCGAGACGCAGCAGACGCTGGTGATGAACGGTCTGCGCAATCAAGTACGCCTACAAACCGACGGCCAGTTGAAGACCGCGAAGGACGTCATCATCATGGCGATGCTCGGTGCCGACGAGTTCTCGTTTGGTACGCTGCCGCTCATCGTGCTGGGCTGCGTGATGATGCGCAAGTGCAACACCAATACCTGCCCGATGGGCGTGGCGACGCAAAACCCCGAGTTGCGCAAGCATTTCGAGGGACGGACGGAATACGTGGTGAATTATTTCACCTTCCTGGCTCAACAGGTGCGGGAGTATCTCGCAGAGATAGGCGTTCACTCGCTAAAGGACATCATCGGGCGGACGGAGCTCATTCAGATTAATGAAGAATTAAGAATGAAGAATGAAGAAGGTTTAGCTCGGCGGCCCGAAGGGGAAAGCCAATCGGCTGGCGCCCAGAAGTGGCGCACCATCGACTTTTCTCGCTTATTGTACAAGCCCGATAACGAAAAAGCACTGTATTGGGACCGTGGTGCCTATACGAAGGTGACGGGCGTGAAGGACGAGGAGATCATCCGTGCCGCCCAGAAAGCCATCGATGGCGGCGAGGAGGTATCGCTCGACTATGCCATCAAGAATACCGACCGCGCCGTGGGCACGATGCTCTCGGGTGTCATTGCCAAGAAATATGGCGAGGCCGGGCTGCCCGATGGCACCATCAAGATCAAGTTCAAAGGCTCGGCCGGTCAGTCGTTCGGTGCCTTCGCCGTGAAGGGCCTGGACCTGCGCTTGGAGGGCGAGTGCAACGACTACTTCGGCAAGGGTCTCTCGGGCGGTCGCATCTCGATTCTGCCGCCAGCCCGCCGTAGTGAGGACTTCAAGGCGGAAGAGAATATCATCGCCGGCAACACCGGGCTCTACGGGGCTACGTCGGGCGAGCTCTATATCAACGGCAAGGTGGGCGAGCGCTTTGGCGTGCGCAACTCGGGGGCCATCGCCGTCATCGAGGGCGCTGGCGACCACTGCTGCGAGTATATGACCGGTGGTCGTGTGGTGGTGCTGGGCGAGACGGGCCGCAACTTCGCCGCCGGCATGTCGGGCGGTGTGGCCTACGTCTACGACCCGAAGCATACGTTCGACTACTTCTGCAATATGGACATGGTGGAACTCTCGCTGGTAGAGGACTCGGTGTCGCGCAAGGAACTGCTCGAACTCATCCGTCAGCACTACCTGCACACAGGATCGGCATTGGCCGGCGGCATGCTCGACGACTGGCATCGCTACATCGACGACTTTATCCAGGTGGTACCCATCGAGTACAAGCGGGTGCTCGAAGAAGAGAAGATGAAGCGGCTGCACGAGAAGATTGCCGACATACAGAGAGACTATTAAAGTTTAGTGTTTATAGTTTAGAGAATATGGGAAATCCGAAAGCATTTTTAGAGATACATCGCCAAGAGGCGGGCTACCGTCCGGTTCACGACCGCATCCACGACTTTGGTGAGGTGGAGCAGACGCTCTCGACCCGCGAACGCAAACTACAGGCTTCGCGCTGCATGGACTGTGGCGTGCCCTTCTGCCACTGGGCATGTCCGCTGGGCAACAAGGTTCCGGAGTGGAACGACGCGCTGTATAAAGGTGACTGGGAATTGGCCTTCCGCCTGCTGACGAGCACCAATCCCTTCCCTGAGTTCACGGGCCGCATCTGTCCGGCTCTGTGCGAGAAGGCTTGCGTGCTGAACCGCTTCAACCACGAACCTACCACCAACCGCGAGGACGAGTGCGCCATCATCGAGGCTGCCTTCCGCGAGGGGTATATCCTGCCACGCACCGACATTGTGAGGAATGGCAAGACGGTAGCTGTCATCGGTGCCGGTCCTGCCGGTCTGGCAGCAGCCAATGCCCTCAACCAGATGGGATATACGGTGACGGTGTATGAGAAGAATGAGGCTGCCGGAGGACTGCTGCGCTACGGCATCCCCAACTTCAAACTCAACAAGGCGATTATCGATAGACGTATCCGGCTGATGGAACAGGAGGGGATCACCTTCCGCTATAATGAAGAATTAAGAATGAAGAATGAAGAATTTTCTGCCGTCGTCCTCGCCACCGGTACGCCTACCGCCCGCGACCTCTCCGTCCCTGGTCGTGAACTGAATGGCGTACATTTCGCCCTCGAACTGCTGTCGCAGCAGAACCGTGTGCTGGCAGGCATGGAGTTCTCAAAAGATGAGCGCATCACGGCCAAGGGCAAGGACGTCCTCGTCATCGGCGGCGGCGACACAGGCAGCGACTGCATCGGTACGGCCCACCGCCAGGGATGCAAGAGCGTCACACAGATAGAGATCATGCCTAGGCCCTTTGAAGGACCTGACGACCCGCAGAACCCCTGGCCCAACTGGCCGCGCACACTCAAGACCACCTCGTCGCACGAGGAGGGCTGCACCCGCCGTTGGAATATCAATACGCTGGAGTTTCTCGGTGAGAACGGCAAGTTGACGGGCATCAAGGTGCAGGAGATTGACTGGAAGCCCAATCCTGCCGGCGGTAGTCCGATGATGGTCGCAAAGGGCGAGCCCGAAGTCATCAAGGCAGAGCTCTGCCTGTTGGCGATGGGCTTCCTGAAGCCCGAGCATCCGCAGTACCCCGAGAACGTCTTCGTCTGCGGCGATGCCCAAAGCGGTGCCTCGCTTGTAGTCCGCGCCATAGACAGCGGTATTGAAACGGCCAAGAAAGTAAACGAATATATGACAAGATGAAGATGATTCCTTTCACCAAAATGCACGGCTGCGGCAATGACTATATCTACGTCAACGCGATGCAGCACCCGATAGCCCATCCGCAGGCCTGCGCCATCGCATGGAGCGACCGCCACAAGGGTATCGGCTCTGACGGTCTGGTGCTCATCGACCGTTCGCCCGTGCCAGAAGCAGACTTCTCCATGCGCATCTTCAATGCCGACGGCAGCGAGGCCATGATGTGCGGCAACGCCTCCCGCTGCATTGCCAAATATCTATATGACCACAACCTGACGAACAAGATGGCAATACGACTGCTTACCCTCTCGGGCATCAAGACGCTCCTGCTGCACTTGGCTGACAACAAGGTGGAGCGCGTTACCGTTGACATGGGTGAACCGATGTTCGACATGCCAGAACAGTTCGTGTCCAGCCGTTACTCCGGCAAGGGCTCTTTTGTCTCCATGGGCAACCCGCATTACGTCGTCTTCACTGACGACATCGACCAGGTGGCAGAGACGGGACGCATCCTTGAGCATCATCCCGCCTTCCCCCAGCGGTGCAACATCGAGTTTGCCCGCATAGAGTCGGACGGCAGCATCCGCACAAGAGTATGGGAACGAGGAAGCGGTATTACAATGGCTTGTGGAACAGGAGCTTGCGCCACAGCCGTCGCCGCATGTCTCAGCGGTCGTGCAGGCCGTGAGAGCGACATCGTGATGGACGGTGGCACGTTGCACATCGAGTGGCGAGAATCCGACCGCTCGGCCGAAGGACGCTTTTTCCAAAAGAATCACGTCTACATGACCGGCCCTGCAGAGTTCGTCTTCGACGGTGATGCAGAATTGCCAAATACTACAATCGCCAAATAAATCGGACTCGCTACGCGCTTGGCTTGTCCAAGAAATAGTAAATCGTTAAATCGTAAATCCCCATGGCTTTAGTAAATATCCACTTCCTGAACCTGCAGGCGAACTACCTGTTTGCCGACATTGCCAAGAAGGTCAATGCCTTCAAGGTGATGCACCCAAAGGCCGACGTCATCTCGCTCGGCATCGGCGACGTCACCCAACCGCTCTGTCCCGCCGTCGTCGAGGCCATGCACAAGGCCGTCGACGAGATGGCCACTGCTGACGGTTTTCGTGGCTACGGCCCGGAGCAGGGCTACGACTTCCTGCGCGAGGCCATCCTGAAGAATGACTTTGCACCGCGTGGTGTGCGCCTCAGCCTCGACGAGGTCTTTATCAACGACGGCGCCAAGAGTGACACCGGCAACTTCCAGGAGTTGCTCCACTGGGACAACTTCATCGGTGTCACCGACCCCATCTACCCCGTCTATATCGATTCCAACGTGATGATAGGCCGCTGCGGCACCTATCGCGACGGTCGCTGGACCAACGTGCGCTACATGCCCACCACGGCCGAGAACGGTTTTGTGCCGGAATTGCCGAAGGGTCGTCCCGTGGATGTCATCTACCTCTGCTTTCCCAACAATCCCACAGGCACCGTCATCACCAAGCAGGAACTGCGCAAGTGGGTGAACTACGCACTAAAGAACGATGCCCTCATTCTCTTCGATGCCGCCTATCAGGCCTACATCCGCGACCCGGAGATTCCCCACAGCATCTACGAGATTCGTGGTGCCCGCAAGTGTGCCGTCGAGTTCCGCTCGTTCTCCAAGACAGCAGGTTTTACGGGTGTCCGCTGTGGCTATACCATCGTGCCTAAAGAGGTCAGCGTGGCCACCTTCGAGGGCGAGCGCATCCCTCTCAACCAATTGTGGCTGCGCCGCCAGTGTACCAAGTTCAACGGCACCAGCTACATCTCCCAACGTGCCGCTGAGGCCATCTACTCGCCCGAGGGCAAGCAGCAGGTCAGCGCGACCATCGACTATTATATGGAGAATGCCGCCCGTATGCTCACTGCGCTCAAAGCCTGTGGTTTTGAGGTTTACGGTGGTGAGCACGCTCCCTACATCTGGATGCGCACACCCGACGGCATGTCCAGCTGGCAGTTTTTTGAGGCCCTGCTCTATGGCGCCAACGTCGTCTGCACCCCCGGCGTGGGCTTCGGTCCCTCAGGCGAGGGCTACGTCCGCTTCACCGCCTTCGGCAGCCATGAGCAGACGGAGGAAGCCCTGAACCGCATCACTCAGTGGACGGGGAAGAAATGATGCCACCCACCACGTCGTCGTTCTCGATGCTGTGCTCCGTCTTCTTCACGCTGGCCTTGAGCGAGCCGAAGCGCCATGTGAGCGAGAGGCTGAACGAGCGGCCTTGATTCCACGAGGTCTGACGGTCGCGGTAGTCGCCATTAACGGCCTCAGCGCTGGATGTCATGTGATTGTTGAATGGATTGTTGGCTCCGAGGCGCACCGTCAGCCGGTCGCCCTTGAGGAACGAACGCTGCAGGGAGGCATAATAGCCGTAATAGGAGTGCTGCTGGTAGTAGATGCTTGAAGGGCTATGGCCTATCTTGCCATACACCGCCAGATTGAATTTCAACTTCCAGGGCAACTGCTGCGAGAGGTTGGCATAGTAGTTGTCTGACCATCCGTAGTTGCGATAGTCAAGGTTGGGGTTGGCATAATGCTCATAGCGCAGGTTGTTGTTGATGACAAGTGTCGTGCCGTCGAAGGGCTTCCACTGCACATACTGCTCGAAGGAAAAGCGGCGATAGCGCTGGATGTTGTCGTAGGTCAGATAGCGCACATCGCCCTGGGCAGTCTGGATAGCGGCAATGCCGCCATTGCTGAACCGATAGCTGGGAGCCAGTTGCAGCGTGAGCCGTTTGCCAATATACATATAGATGAGCGAGAGGCTCTGCGAATGGGAACTCACCAAGAGCGGATTGCCTTGCTGTACCACGTTGGGCGAGGTTGCGACAGCGGGATTGAGATAGGAGATGCCCGGGCGGTTGATGCTCGTAGTGTAGTTCAGTTTCAGCGACTGCGATGGCGTCAGCTGATACTTCAGGCTCGCCTGCGGCGCCCAGTCGTTGAGTCGATGACTGAAGGCTGCATTTGTGCCGTCAGGATAGTTGCCCCGCATATAGCTGTATTCGTAGCGCAAGCCGGCACGGGCAGACCACTTTTCGGCATTGTAGATATAGTCGGCATATCCGGCGAGGACTCGCGTGGTATGCTCGAAACGGTCATCGGTAGTAGGCATACTGCCACGGAAGTCTTGCGTGTTGTGACTGTTGTTATTGCGATCTATGTATTTCGCTCCTATTTCTATCTGATGGCCTTTGCCCAACGGGCGCAGCCAGTCAGCCTGCAGGGTATGCTCCGTGAAGCGTTCGCGCTCGGTCTGCAGACTGTTGGTATAGGCGAAGGGCACATTGACCAAGTCGTCGTAGGTATTCTCCTGGTCAGTATGTTGACGCGTCAGGGCGAGCATGTACGAGAGAGTGAGCCGCTCGCCCTTCCGACGCGTCCGATGCTCATAGTCCAGTCTGCCGTTCCACGAACTGTGACTGTAGCCAGGCATCCAGTAGTGATAGCTGAAGCTGTATAGAGACTGTGCTGCCGCATTGCTCATTTTCGTCCAGCCGTCTCCCTGCACATTCAGCTTATAGAAATAGCCGCCGAACGAAGCAGACAACAGGTTGAGCGAATCGAGGTCGTAACTGGCATTGAGGTTGGTATAGTGGATGCCGCCAGGATTGCTGCCGTCGCTATGCGCCAACAGGCGGTTGCCAGTCGCAAGGAAGGTGCGCTCTGTGTTCTGGCTGTTCTCCGTCAACTTGGACGACATACCGCCATAGCCGTAATCTACCGAGAGCAGCAACTTGCCCAACTGTCCTGTCAGCGAGGTATAGAGGTTGGGATTGTTCAGCGACGTGTAGGTGGCCGATACCACACCCGTCAGTCCGTCGAGCTTCGAGCCGTCCATCATCACGATGTTCAGGATGGCATCCACCCCCTCGGCATCCTCGCGGGCACCTGGGTCGGTGATGACCTCTATGCGCCTGACCATCGAGGCGGGCATGGCCTTCAGCACCTCTTTGGCATTCTTCGACAGGTTGGGGTCGTAGTGTCCGTTCTTGTAGATTTTGAAGTTGCTGTTGCCCTTTACGAGAATGTTGTCCTGTCCGTCCACAGTCACCATCGGCACCTTGCGCAACATGTCGATGACGGTCTGCGTCTTCGATTCGTCATCAGCTTGCACATCGTAGCCAATGCGGTCTACCTCCTGCTTGATGAGTTGGCGCTGGGCCTTGATCTCCACGCCTTCCAGCTCCTGGTTCCAGGTGATGCTGTCGCGTTTTACACGCACGGTGTCGCTCTGGTTTTGGGCCAGTAGTCCCCCTGCTTTCACCGCCATCAGCAGTGAAAGACATACGATTCTAAGATGTCTCATCGGATTACTTCTTTAGCCGTTCGATACTCGCTTGGAACATTTCTTGTAAGAATTCATCGTTGGTAGCCTTCTTCACTTTTTCAAGTTCTTTGATTACCATCTTCTTCTCCATATCGTCCAATGCGTCGGCCTTCTTACACATCTTGTATATGTGTGAGGCAAAGTAATTAGATGATGTGCTATTGGGGTCCTTCAGAAAGAGGTTCTTGAAGGTATTGAACTGGCTGAGCCATGATTCAGAACCGATGCTACTGCTAACAAAGGTGGAGTCGCTGCCAAAGGCAGACAGGCCCTCACCCATCGAGAAGAATTTGTTAAATAAATCGGAATCTCCATACGAAAAGCTGTTAGCGCTCAGTTTCACGTCATTACCATTGATTCTAATGATTCTCCCCTTTTTCCCGCCCTCGCGATACTGTTGTGTAGTGGCGTAGGTCACGACGAGCTTTCCAACAATTTCTTTTTCGTCTTTGCGCCATTCCATAGCATATGCATAACGATGGGTCTTGCTCATATCTTTTGGGTCCAGGAAAAGCGCGTAAATATAGCGCGAACCCTTGATGTCACCCAAAGGATAGC
>Ga0310691_10002423_pt1 | contig 24896 bp, 20 predicted proteins | sample 176DNAGHGlowgp2_FD_203887 | JGI IMG/M metagenome (GOLD analysis project Ga0310691, IMG submission 203887) | Sheep rumen microbial communities from Palmerston North, Manawatu-Wanganui, New Zealand - 1766 DNA GHGlow gp2 (v2) (version 2) | ecosystem: Host-associated > Mammals > Digestive system >...
CGCCCGATCTGCCGCTAAAGCTGTCTCCACCGCCATACCAATCACCAAAATCGTAGCCGTAATCAAAACAATAATCTTTCTTCTCATAACTGTTCCTCCCTTTTGAACGATTGAGATTCTATATGACGTCTTGCTTTGAAAGTTTCTTAGCACATTGGTCTGTACCTCCATAAACACTGAACATCTATACTCATTTTGTTAGATGCTAAATTGTTTATTATAACTATTCATTTATACACTAGTATACAAATAGAGAAATTGCAATATGAAATTGTAATGGGATTTCACATTTGTACAACTTCATTCAGCTGTAGCCGACAAGTATAATATGGAAATCGTCAGATCTCGTGAAAATACTTATACAATCATTTTATAATGCTGCAAAGCATCAACTATAGCCCGCTCCTTCTCTGGTGTACATTGGGGCTGTTTTGATCCATCGGTTTTCGGGAGATTGTAATTCTGCCGCTCGATTATTCCGTACTTGCGCTTGACCTGAGCAATATTTAGATGAGTAACATGGAAGCCATATTTCTTCTGGACCCATGCGATTATTTCTTCATAAGTAGCACCAACCTTGAATCCTGACATATCCATTTCCTCGAGATTGAACTCGACGCGAACATGTTTTGTCGATATGTTTTCCTTGGAAAGCAAGACAACCGTCTCGACGTGCTCCGTCAGCGGGAACATGTCCACCGGGGTGGCGTACTGAGGTTCGAAGCCACGTTTTCTGAATTCCTTGAGGTCGCGTGCCAGTGTAGTCGGATCGCAGGATACGTAGACGATCCTCTCCGGCGCAAGTTTCTCGCATGCTGCGATAAACTCAGGCGTCGTGCCGGCCCGTGGCGGATCCAGAAAAACCACGTCGTACTTCTCTCCCCGGGACGCGGCTTCCTTCATAAATCCCGTCGCATCCGCCGCGATAAATCTTGCCTTGGCAAAAGCACTGTTCTTCTTCTTTTCTGCGTTGGCCTTCGCGTTTTCCTTCGCATCCGCCACCGCAGATCGGTTCATCTCGACGCCCTTAAGAAGGATCCCCGGTACTGAAGAAGCCGCACAGAGCCCGATCGTTCCGATCCCGCAGTACGTATCCAGGACCTTCTCCCCGGTCTGAAGTGCTGCCGCCTCGATAGCTAAAGAATAAAGCTTCTCTGTCTGGTCGTGATTGATCTGGTAGAAGGATTCGGGCGAGATCTTAAATCGCACGCCGAGAAGCTCATCCCAGATGAATCCTCTTCCGAATTCACAGATCGTCTTTCCGCCCAGTATCATGGAATCCGTGCGGGTGTTGATGTTCACAAGGACCGTCGTGATGGACGGATGCTTCTCGCGGAGCTGCTTAATGAATCCTTTCTTCCCAGGAAAAACGGGAGACGCCAGGACCAGGACGACCATCACCTCTCCTGTGACAAGTGCTTTTCGAACGAGTACACGGCGTAGAAGCCCGTTCCTCGTACGCTCGTCATAGGCGCGCATCTTGAACTTCTCGGCCAGGTTTCGGATCGTCCGAAGGATCGCTTCACACTCCTCATCCTCCAGAAGACAATGATCGTTTTCGACGATCTTATGTGAGCCTTCTGCGTAGCGGCCGGCAATGAGATGCGTACCCATATGTCCGAAGGCCCAGTGGACCTTGTTTCTGTAGTGGAGAGGGCCCTGTGCTCCGACGATGGGACGGACCTTACAGAGCGGCGAGAGAAGATCGTGCACCTTCTTTTCCTTCTTCTTAAGCTGGTCGGAATAGCTCACTGCGGAATACTTACACCCACCGCAGATCTTCGCCACCGGGCAGTTCCGCGGATCTTTCTCCGTCTTCCGATTCTCCACCTCGTCCTTACTCCTCGCGCTGTTCATGGTTCCGTTTCTTCATCTCATACATCGCATCGTCCGCGCGGCGGAAATATTCGTCGATACTGATGTTCTCGGACGGGTCGATCGCAACCGAACCGACGCTGACACTGAGTTCATAGGGGATCATCAGCGAAGACGCTTCATGTTCGACCGCCGCACATAGTTTTCCCTTCAGGATCGAACCATCGTCGACGAAATAATTCTCGCCTATGATGACGAATTCATCGCCGCCATACCGGATCCCGCACCAGCTCTCCGGAATCGTCTCCTTAATGGCTTTCGCCACGAGCCGGATCGCCAGATCCCCCTGGAGATGCCCGTACCGGTCGTTGATCATCTTCATCTTATTAATGTCCACAACCATCATCAATGCAGGCTTACCGTGCTTCTTGATCTCCTCCAGCATCGGGATCCCTTTACGCTCATACCCTTTCCGGTTCAGAAGTCCGGACAGATCGTCCAGAAGAGAGATCTCGTTCAGTTTCTGGTTCATCGTATTCATGATGATGTTCTGCCTGCAGCGGAGAAGACCGATCCGCAGATGCCGGATCCACGAATAGAGGAAGTAGGTATCCAGCACAGATTCGTGATTCTTAAACACCGCATATCCGATGGTACCGTTCATGCCGTACAGCGGTGCAATATAGTAGATATTCCCTGATTCTTCCGGCTTGGAAAATACCGGAAAAACATAGGACGTCTTGATCGTGGTGTAGGGAAGATGCTCACCGTCTCTCTTCGCATAGAGCACGTGCATGCGCTCGCTGTATCCCAGCGCACGCGGCTCGGTCTGGGCGTAGATCGAATTGACAAAACTCTCATCCAGACAGATACAGAAAGTATCCCCTTCGTATGAGCTGGCTCCCGTCTTGAAGAACTCCTTCAGTCCTTCGTTGATCTGCTCCATCGTGAACCGGTTCGAAGTTGCTTCATCCACACCGGTCAGATGCCAGTCAAACATCGTTCTCTCGAACGGTGCCGTGTATACCTTGTTGATCGCCATCATCTGCTCCGGAAGAAGTTTCACAGCCTGACCACATCCGCAGCTTGCTCGGACACACATCTTCGACAAGAAGGACTTCTTGCCACAGGATGGTTTCCCGTCCATGAGGTCAACAAGATGCGAAAGCCCGTCATAGGTCCTGTCACTCCAGTCCCGGTCCACAGTAGTCAGCGCCGGCACGAAAGATGAGGTCGACTTGATGTTATCGAATCCGGTAACGATCACATCCTCCGGCACCTGGTAGCCCCGATTCTGCAGCTGGGAGATTATGCCAAGTGCCATCACGTCGTTGGCGCATACGAAAGCATCCGGCAGATCATGACCATCCAGCCAATCCGCCGCGCTGAACTGGATCGCATAGTAGCTGAAATCTCCGTAGATAATATCTTCATCCCTGATCTGAAGCCCGTGCTCTTTCACACAGTCCGTCACCGCACGGAAACGCTCTTCATTCTCTTTATTTCCCTTTACGCCCGACACCCACACGATACGTCTGACGTTATGCTCCGTGATGAGATGTTCACAGAGCTCGTGCATACCGGAATAGTTATCCGTACAGATACAGTCCATATCCTCCAGTTCGTATTCCATACACACCGCTGGCACATGCGTCTTTTTGATCTTCTCCCGAAGGATATCCAGTTCCCCCGCATTGTTCAGCGTATTTCCCAGAAGGAAGATCCCGTCATAATTCTCCAGTATCGGAAGATTCAGGATGTTGATCTCGCCCTGTGTCACTTCGACATTTCCGTCCGAGGAAGCGTAATTGACATACATATACACATCCAGATCGTGCTCTTTCGCACATCTCCGGATCCCTTTTAAGGCGACCATCAGGTACTCGTCACTCCACCCGTTTGCAAATGCCGCGATCTTTCTTTTCATGATGCCACCTCGCTGTTCGATCGTGTTTCTTGCTGCCGTTTCTTTTTTACTCTTCAACCCTCGTGGCCGATGCGCCGATATGTGTCACACTTGCCCGCGCCGCCGTGATGTCATTTACCAGCTGAAGAAGTTTCTCCTTGTCGTCTTTCGCGCAGTAAACAGGAACGATCGGAAGTTCCTCATAGATCACCTCTCCCACGGCAAAACCACTTTTCTTCGCGGCGTATTGGAATCTTTCCGACTGGGAATAATCCAGTTTCACATGGTACAGTTCAAGAAGAGCCATCTTACAGGGACCGGCCGCTTCGATCCCCTGGGACGCCGCCGTGGAATAAGCCCGTGTCAATCCTCCCGTTCCGAGAAGGATCCCTCCGAAATACCTCGTGACCACACAGACCAGATCTTCCAGTTCCTGATGCCGGATCACATCAAGGACCGGCATGCCCGCTGTTCCCTGTGGTTCCCCGTCATCGCTGTAGCGCTGCTCGACGACTTCGTCTCCGGCACGGTAAGCGTAGACATGGTGGCGGGCATCGGGAAATTCTTTCTTGATCCTCCGAATAAACTCTGTCGCTTCTTCGCCGGATCCCACAGGGGTCACATCGGCGATGAAGACGGACTTCTTCACTTCGTATTCGATCCTGGCCTGCCGGGCCACGGTTTTCCAGGTCGTCCGGGCCATGGATCAGACAAGTTCCTTATAGCGCTGGTACGCCATCATAAGAAGGGAGCGGTCCTGACTGTATGTGACTTTCTCGAGGGCTTCCTCCACAGGATAGAAACCACCATCCGAGAAGTTCTGCTCCGGATTCGGTGTGACACTGTCGCTCTCGGCCCGCATCACATACCACACGATCTTATTGCAGACCGGCTTCTGACGGGTGATCGAGTAGAATTCATAGTTCGTCCGTCCTACCGGGAAGAGGATCTTCGCCTGTACACCGGCCTCGTAGGAGACACGCTGAAGTGCCACATCCTCCGGCTTCTCGACCGTACGGATCACACCCTTCGGGAAGCACCATTCCGCTTTCTCATTCTGTAGAAGGAGCACGGAATCTCCATAGAAAACAATTCCCCCTGCACAATTACGTTCCAGCATCAGCGATCCCTCCCGGCCATTCAAATCTTAAGCTTATTTTACCATGATAGAAGGAAGACTGACAACGAGAAGAAGCGATCCTGCCCTTCCCTTTTTTCATCGCTATGTCCCCTGCATTTCATGGCTTTCCGGAAACTTTCACCGCCGAATGGATTCTTACGATTCGTTTACAGTTCTTCCTTCCGCCTTGGGGTCTTCTTGCTATTACTTTTCTTTATTTATATAATTAATTAGGTTTTCTATGGCCTATATCTATAACGAGGTGAAGGTACCTATGGGATATTCAATGTCACGTGAACAGAAAAGAGCGCGCATCAATCTGCTGCGCAAAGTCATCGCCATTCTGTTCGTTCTTTGTGTCATCTTGTTTGTCGCCGACATCGTCTGCGCGATCATATTGATTGCGCGCGGCGGAAAGTCCAAGAAATCTTCCTCCACGACGACTACGGCAACGACAGTGGCCACTTCGGGAATCGATCCGTCCGGCTCATCGGAGAACGAAGGGTCTTCGGAGCCGACGGACACCACTCCCGCTCCCGGAATCGAAGTAAAAGAATACCTTCCTGAGAATGCACTCGCAGAGTCCTATTGGGGACCGCTTCCGGCCGTGACCGAAGTGAAACCCGTACAGCATAATGAGGTGCATGGTATCTATGTTGCCGCCGCCGCTCACATGGATGAGAACATCGCGCTTGCCAACAGTTCAGATGTAAATGCATTCGTCGTCGACCTGAAGGACGAAGCCAATGGTATTCTTTTCAACAGTAATAATGAATTTGCCAAATCCATGACGCTCTACAGCTACTCCCGTGATAAGGAAACCGGTGCGGAGACCTGGACGGAGAAGGGCAACTACATCTCCAATTCCTACAATCTCGACGATGTGGTGAAGCGCTGCCACGAGAACGGCATCAAGGTCATCGGCCGTATCGTCTGCTTTAACGACATCTCTCTTGCGAAGAACCACCCGGAGATGAGTATCCAGGACAGTTCCGGAAACACCATGCGATTCAAGCTCGAAGGCTATCACATGTTCGTTAACCCGTATAACTCCGAATCCTGGGATTTCATCATCGACATCGCACTGGAGGCCATCGAGCGTGGCGTAGACGAGATCCAGTTCGACTACGTCCGTTTCCCGACCATCAGCACCAAGAGCGGTGAGAGCCCGTACTTCGGACCGGAGGACAGCACACCGACCCGTATCGATGCGATCAACCGCTTCCTCCAGACTGCACGCCGCCGCATCCAGGATCCGACAGGTATCCCGGTCACTGCTGACGTATTCGGTATCATCCTCAGCAGCGAACTCGACGGCAAGCTCATCGGTCAGGGCTGGAGCACCGTAGGACTTACCGGCATCGACGCCGTCTGCCCGATGCTCTATCCTTCCCACTATGCGACCAATACTGTTCTGAACGGCAAGAACTTCGACTATCCGGATCTGTATCCGCGCGAAGTCATGTATAATGCCCTCATCGCCGGCAAGGAAGCGGCCTCCGCAGAAGGCTTCGCCACCGTCCGTCCGTATGTGCAGGCATTTACCGCCACATGGGTCACGAACCACCTGAACTATAAGGTACCGGAAGTCAAAGACCAGATTCAGGCGATCAACGACGCCGGCTACAGTGAATGGATCCTGTGGAACGCCGCCGGAAATTACGCGAACCGGTACGAGTAAGCAGGTCCTTCAACAGAGGTAAAAAGCAAGGGACTGTCTCTTTCATTTTGAGACAGTCCCTTAGTTTATCCATCTATACAATTCTGCTATTCCGGGTTATGCCCCACAGAAATCTTTCACAGCTTGAATGACCGTGTCTACTTCCTTTTCAGACAGGCGATAATACATCGGAAGTCTTACCAGTCTCTCGCTTTCTTTTGTCGTATATGTATCTTCACCATTGAATCTTCCGAACTTCAGACCGGCCGGCGCACTATGCAGCGGAATATAATGAAATGCACACCCGATTCCACGTTCTTTCATAAAATCGATAAACGCTGTTCTCTCCTGAAGATTCTTCAGTTTAACGTAAAACATATGCGCATTGTGCACGCAATCCTCCGGTATAACCGGCACGCTTATCTTCCCGGCATCAGCCAAAGGCTTCAGTGCATCATAATACTGATTCCAGCTTCTTAATCTGTCCTGGTTGATCTCGTCTGCAATCTCCAACTGAGGCCACAAATAGGCAGCATTGATCTCACTTGGTAAATAGCTGTCTCCAAAATCGACCCAAGAATATTTATCTACCTGGCCGCGATAGAATTTAGATCTATCTGTTCCCTTTTCCCGCAGGATCTCCGCTTTCTCGAAAAATGCAGCATTGTTGATGACAAGAGCGCCGCCTTCACCCATGGAATAGTTTTTCGTTTCGTGAAAGGAATAACAACCGAAATCGCCGATCGTACCAAGAGCCTTACCTTTATAAGAACTCATAACACCTTGTGCAGCATCCTCTACGACAAGAAGTCCGCGCTTCTTCGCTATAGCCATGATCGTATCCATCTCACACGCCACGCCGGCATAATGTACAGGTACGATCACTTTCGTTCTTTCTGTAATGGCGGCCTCGATCTTCGTCTCATCGATATTCATCGTGTCCTTGCGGATATCAACAAAAACAAGTTTCGCCCCTGCGAGAACAAAGGCATTCGCTGTGCTCGAAAAGGTATAACTGGGGAGAATTACCTCATCTCCAGGATGAATGCCACAAAGTAGCGCTGCCATATCCAGGGCAGTGGATCCACTCGTCGTCAGCAATACTTTCGGAGCATTGAACTTCTGTTCCATCCAGGCATTGCATTTCTTCGTAAATCCTCCATCACCGCAAATCTTATGAGACTCAATAGCCTGTTTTAAGTATTCCAGTTCATTATCCGTATATGGAGGTACATTAAAGTCAATCATATCTCCCCTTCAAATCATGCTCATTAACACCATAACATAATACTGTTTTGATTTTATCATATATTCACGCAGATTCAATACAAGTTTTTTAGCGGCTGGAACCGAGAAAAGTTTTTTGTTACTGATGTAATGATATTAGTTTGCTTCAATAAGATCAAATGAATCCCATTTCAGGTCTTTTTCACTCAGGATCAATTTCGTGCCATCGAGCATCTCTTTCTTTACGATATCGACTTCCGGCCACTTGATATTCAAATCGGGATCGTCCCATCGGATACCGTATTCATCCTCAGGATGCCAATAATCGTCCACTTTATAGGCAAATTCGGCCTCGTCACTCAGGACAAGAAATCCGTGGGCAAACCCCTTGGCGATAAGGAACTGCTTCTTATTCTCTGCCGAGAGCAACACCCCGAACCACTTACCATAAGTCGGACTTCCTCGACGGATATCAACGGCCACATCAAATACCTCGCCTGTTAAGACGCGGACAATTTTCGTCTGCGGATACTCCTTCTGGTAATGAAGTCCTCGTAAGACACCTTTGACCGACAAGCTCTGATTGTCCTGGACAAAGTCAAAGTCGAGACCGAGCGCTTCCATATCTCTTCGATTGAATGTCTCTAAGAAATACCCTCTTGAATCGCCGTACACTTTAGGTTCGATGATTGCCAGTCCTTCTATTCCGGTTTGGGTTACTACGAATTCTCCCATTTTTTCTTATTCCTCTCAGATGCTCTCATCGTATGTTCTTGATAAAGTATACCACACCGCAGGTTCTTTAAAGTAACTAAAACGTAATATTTCTACTATTCTGTATCATCGAAACATTCTTGAGCGGAGTATTACGAGAAGCAGAACAATAAGTAATGCAGTTAAGGATCAATCCAGATAATTTCTGAGATCTTCGAGCTTTTCAGCAGTAAAGATATAGTATCCCGAACGTGCCGAACTGTCCGTAACAGTATGATCCGGCAGAGTTGCGTTATATTCTTCTACCACAGTCACAGCCGGATCTTTTCTGATCGCTTCCAGTATCTTTATGTCTTCCGGCGTAAATACGTATCGGATCGCTGCGCAGATATCCTTTGTGATCCGGATATCCGGCTCATTGCCAAGTGCAACATCTATTACTGCCTTTACGAAGTCAACTCCGGTCGATAAGTGAACAAGGCTGCTTCCGATACAGTCGCCGCCCATGCGTCCGCCTATCTCGATCAGTTTCATCTCACCGCTGGCATTGATCTTATACTCGGTATGGGAAGCACCGTTCTTAATTCCAAGTCCATCGAGTGCATGATATACCATGTTCTCGATCTTCATAAACATCTCGGTCCCTTGGGCAAATGCAGGTTCCATGTGACCGGTCTCGATAAAATGGGGCGCTCCTGTCGTGTACTTTTTCGTGGTTGCAAGCAACTTATGCACTCCGTTCACGGAGATAGCCTCAGCGGAAAACTCTTCGCCATCCACAAATTCTTCTATAAGGGCATGACCGTTAAAACCCGCTTCCTGGGCCAGGCGAACAGCATCCCTCAATCCGGAACCGTCCGTTATCTTGCTTATCCCGCGGCTCCCCGATCTGTCTTCCGGCTTAACGATGACCGGATACTCAAACGCATCGGGATCAACGGCATCAGCATCGTCCACACGGATGCTCTTGGGAGAAGGATCACCGTTCTCGGCAAACCTGTCTCTCATCAGATGCTTATTTGTTGATACCAGTGTTGCTTCGATACTGTTGCCGGGAAGACCCATCTTCTCCGCCACGTAATTCACTGTCGTCATGGCAAGATCGGATGCTATGCTGCAGATCCCGTCGATCTTTATCTCACGGCATTTCTCAAGGATCTGATCTTTTTCGATAATACTTATGGGATAGAAATGATCTGCGGCTGTCTCACCTACGTCATTTGCGGCCCACGCGAAAACATGCGTCTCAAGGCCCATGGCTTTTGCCTTATTGATTAAGGGCAGCTGCAGATAGGATGCACCGATTATTCCCAGTTTTTTCATGAGATCATCTCCCCTGTGCTGTGATATGACAATGTCACATTATAATTGAAAATGAACAAGGTTTCAATGAATGTTTCTCTTTTCCCTGCCCGGAAACGAATGCTATACTAAAATAACTTATATACTCGCCGAAACCGAGAACACATCCTTGATGGGGAGATGAAATGCATGCAAGCGGATTTATCACCTGCAAACAGACGATACAATTCTATAGATATTGCAAAAGGAATCTGTATTACTTTTGTCATGATCGCACATTATGCATGGTATGAAAGTGAGAAATTGAAACTGCTATTTCCTTTCTGGGTTGACATGGCTGTTCCTTTGTTTATGGTGATATCCGGCTTTGTATATACGAAATCTTTTCAGAAAAATAGGATTTCGTCTTTGGAAAACGCATATACGCTCCATTCAATCGTTAGGAAGATTATCAGGTATAGTGTTCCATTTGCTATTGCATTTACTGTTGAGGAAGTGTTCTATATAGTATTAGAAAATGTACATCACAGTCCCGCACATATCTTGAAAACATTTATTATGGGCGGTTTTGCCCCGGGAAGTTACTATTTCCCGTTAATGATTCAATTTGTATTTTACTTTCCTTTTATCTTCGTCATTATCCGCAAATATAAATTCAAGGGAGTTATTATTTGTTTCTTCATTAATCTCCTTTATGAGGTACTTAAATTCTCTTATGGTATGAACCTTGAATGCTATAGACTACTGGTCTTTAGGTACACACTGGTCATAGCTTACGGTTGTTATCTTGCAACAGAAGATTACAAGCGGCATAAGATACTCTCTTTCCTGTGTTTCTTCTTGGGATTAACATACATTATTGGCTATAAATATCTCGATTTTACGCCGATTATTACATCTTATTGGCCGGCAACGAGTATGTGGGCCTGTTTGTACTTAATTCCAATAGCAGCTCCGCTGATTATTAACCGGGCAAAGAATCAGGTTATCGAAACAATTGGTAAGGCCTCATATGACATTTTCCTGGTCCAGATGGTGTATTACAATGCAAATATACGTGGTGGTGCGGATATAGTTTATAAATTGGTAGAGAACAGAGTACTTCAGCTTGTATTAGGTATTGTTATATGTGTATTAATCGGACTACTGTTCTATTATCTTGAAACTCCGCTCACAAAAAAGATCGAGAAATTAACTTGTAACGTACTGGGCCGGATGATCAAACCAGGCGCAACCTTAGAAAATGACAGAAACCGCCCATAAATATACGTTTTTTTCATCCGACTCGAACAATAATCACAGATACAGTTACTCCCACTGGAACTGATATACCCCGATCGTAACGCCATTGGGGCTATCCACCGTATCGACCAGGACCATATTACAAGTGATTCCTCTGGAGGAAAACAGATTCTCGATGCGTTGACATCTTCCCTCTGCGCTGTTTTCATCCACAAGGAAGTAATAATTTGTCCGGCCCTGCAGCCAGCTGCAAAGATCCGTGTTTCCATCTGTGGGCAGGAACTGATTGTCCAGCGGTACCACTACCGACCAGCCGTTAGGCGGAATGAAATTCGCCGCTTTCTCTTCATCTCTCTGGGAGATCAATTCCTTGTACAGGATAGAATTGTTAAAACTGAAGAAATCTCTGTAATATACGTTATCCGGATGATCTGCACAGTATTGTTTGACAGTTACCAGCAATTGCGCGTTGTTTGCCTCTCTATCGTTATCCACCCGCATCTTACGGTCAATATGGAACAGCGATACCGCTAAACATGCGGCTACCGCGACACATATAAATGTTCTTCCTTTGCGCCAGGGAACTATGGACGCTGGTTTTGCGTTCCAAAGGAAAGAGAATACGACTAAGATCATCATCATGTTCAGGGAATATCCGACATGAATCGGTAATCTGTTTCGGAAATACAAATAGAGCCATATCGCTTCAAACCCGATTGCAGAACACGATACGAGTATAAGCCTAAATATGTTCTTCCTTCTGACAGCATATACCAGTGCGAAAAATAACCCGGCATATATCAATACTGTCTGGAACCTGTATGTTGCTCCGTGCATGGCATCCCATCGTCTTTCCACACACTGCTTCAACCTGGAAAAAACACTGGTCCTCGAATAAAATGATTCTTCTGAGATCTCTGCCAGTTCGCGGAGATCCTCAGCTTCCAGGACGCCCTTATATGACAGCATCATATTATAATCACTACTGATTATCTGATACATTTCATAAGAGATATTATGCTTGGTATACACCTCTTCATTTTCTTCATAATCCGGCCATCCGAATCTGTCATACATCGAACTGCGATAATCGGACAGATCATCTGCTTCCTTCCATGCATCACTTGAGTACGCTGCCCCGTCAATAAGATTACTGATTACCATGATCGAAGCGCAAATCAACAAAATCGCGATGAAACCCTTAAAATTCTGTTTGTTGATCACTTTCCACAGGAAGACGACTCCCCAGAAAGGCAAAGACAACAACGCTACATCATTTCTGATATTCCATGCGAGAAAAAACAGAATGAAAGACGGAATATAATAAATCAGTCTGTCCTTTCCATTGACATCGGGAACAAAGAAACTCTTTATTCTATGAATAAAAGACGATACACCACCCTTTGCATCATCAGTTGCTGCAGGTATTCTCTTCAGTCTGGGGATGGAAGCCTGCTGATCCTCATTGTCATTGTCTGTATCATCGTCATTGTTATTGTCAATGTTATGGTTATTGTTGGTCGTAGCAAACCAGAAGATTCCCGTAGCTGCTGCTATTCCCGCTGTAGTCGTCCACTCAAGAGTAATGAAAAACGGCAGCCACATGATAAGGAATATGGCCAAAGCCGACAGTAAGATAGAGATCCGGTTTGCATGTAACCTGCGGATGATCTTATAAAGGAAGAGGAGAAAGCAGCCGTAATTTACGGCAGCCAGAAAATAAGCATACCAATACACATGCGGGATGCACTTATACAGAAAAGACAGCAATGCCGTCAATGGGTATCGCATAAAATACGAATGCGCTTCCGGAGAACCAGTATACAATCCGGAAACAATATTGCGTATTCCCACATCATCAGGGCCAAGAAGGAGCTGATATGTATGCTTTATATATATTACCAGCGCGACCGTTACGGATAAGCTTAGTATAAAAGCGAATATAACGTCTGTTTTACTGCGATGTTTAGGAGACCTTATTGAACGTATCCACTCTATAACAAGGTGTCGCATTCAACATCCTCCTTGACAACTGTACCGATAAGTTTTGTCATCATTTCCGGCGGAAGCCCGGTACCTGGACGTTTCACATCCAGATCCTCTTCAGTGATGATATCACCGGCCTTCAGATCGCGGGTCGCTACTACACTGCGGCGCATCTTCTTGCGCTGATTCAATTCTGCTTCGCTTACGACTCTCTCTTCATTTCCCAAAGCAACATGAACATTCAGGCACTGGCGGATCATATTGCCATATTCGTCCGGTTCCAATGCCATTTCATTATCCATACCGATTTTTGTCTTATCGAGAGTAAAGTGTTTCTCAATGAGGCAGGCCCCTAAAGCAATTGCTGCAGAATCCATCTCGGTTCCAAGAGAGTGATCAGAGAATCCGATCGGATACTGAGGGAACTTTTTCTTAAGACCGATTATGTTATTCAGGTGTATCGTCGATAATTCCGGCGGATATATCGAGATACAGTGTAAAAGGCACAGGTTGTCGTTGCCGGTTCTGGCAATCGTCTCGACGGCTTTCTCTATTTCTTCTGTTTCGCCCATTCCTGTTGCCAATATGATCGGTACGCCGGTCTTGGCAATATACTCAAGATAGGGATAATTATTCAGATCCATCGAAGCAACCTTAATGAACGGCACATTACACTCGTTGATCAGGAAATCCACTTCCGACCTGGAATAAGGAGTGGAGGCAAATGCAATACCGCGGGAAGCACAATACTCCGCCAGCAACTTCTGCTCCTCAAAAGACAATGAATACCGCTTCACAAATCTCTGCGCAAAACGGTTCTCCATATAATACGTCTTCGAATACAAGGTCTCTGCTGAAAACGACTGAAACTTCACGCAATCACAGCCGATCTCTTTCGCAGTATCTATCATCTGCTTTGCCGTCTCGATATTACCGAAATGACTTGTATTCATCTCCGCCACGAAATACGGTTTATCTGTATCAGAGATCGTCACCTGATTGCGTAAAACACATTTTGCCATTTTCAATTACCTCTCATCACTAGCTTTTTCTTCTTTTTGAGGGAAAGCGATCCTTCCGCCGCCCTCCAGATCGATATTGGTACCTGTCATATAAGAAGCAGCCGGCGTCGTCAGAAAATACACTACATTCGCGATTTCTTCCGGTTTGCCCATCCGCTTCATCACACTGCGTGCTTTTGCTTCCTGTAGATACGAATCAGACCGGCCGGTCCACATGGACGTCTCCACAAAACCGGGAGACACCGTGTTTACTCGGATATTATAATCAGCTAATTCTCTTGCCAGAACACGGCTGGAAAACGCGAGAGCGGCCTTGCTGCAGCCGTATGCCAAACCGCCTTGTTCAGGATATAAACTGCCGCTCACGGAACTGACATTCACGATATTTCCGCTCTTCTGGCGCATCATTTTCTTAGCGATCAGCTGCGTCACCAACATCTGAGAGGTGAAATTGATCTCCATCACCTTTCGGATCTCATCTATAGGCGTCATGACCAGAAGACTCCGAGGAGACACTCCTGCATTGTTGACTAATATGTCTATCGGAAGCTTTTCGTTCAAGATCGATTTTATGCCGTTCTTGACATCGGTTTCGTCCGTCAGAGAAAAATACACCGGCTTGATCCATACATGGTTGTCCTCAGCCAACCGGTTCATTTCGCTCTCGAAAGATTCGTTTTTCCTGCTCGCGCAAGCCCAAACATTAATACCGTTTTTCGCAAATATTTCTGTTATGGCTTTGCCGATCCCGCCAGATGCTCCTGTTACGATTGCATTCATATCAAACCTCGTTATTAAATGAAGATTCAAACACAGGCAATTTGTCGTGTTAACCGTTCATAAAGATTATACCCGTCCCAGATCAGATCAAAGTCCATGGTCTGCCCCAGGGGAACAATTCTGTCAATACCTCGGATCCCACTCTTTATGAGTGTGTCAAACATGGCTATATCACCTATATAGGCAACCGTCTGGCATCTGTTGTCATTGCACAGCGGTCTTAATTCAATCAGATCGTCACAATCATATTCGAAGAAGAATCCCGAGTTATCTTTCAATTCTACCAAAGAATCGGACACACTTGGTACCTTTACCCGTACGATCAGATTGTCTTCATGCGCCTGTATTACCGAATCATCAATCGCTACGGCAGCCAGATAACTGCTCGTGAGCTTATTTACTCCCTGGATCGACTGAAACGTATATTTTCTCTTCACTACCTCATGAAGTCTCTGCCAAAACTCGTTCTTGGCCTCATCCTTCTTTCCCCCTGTCCAAACCACAACACGAGGACTGGTACAGGCATTCTGATCCGTTAAATACGTATCATTATAGAAATCCTCTGCGACTCTGGCTTTGTCTTCGACAGCCGCATACCTGTCGCTGTCAATGACTGCAATAGAGAAACGATCCGCAAAAGTAATCTCCGTAGCACGTGGCGGCAATTTTGATTCACGGATCGCGGCAATCGTTGCATCTCCACCCCAGATAATACGGGCGTCAGCGATCGAAGAGAAATAATCGTTCACTTCCCGATCTCTTCCGTAACGCACAAGGCATACATATGGCCGCATCGACTCGTACCGATCCAGATCCAGTACCGACTGAAGCGCCCGGTTAATGATCTCAACCTGCGGAAAATCTTTAGAGGGAACACGTACAATGTTGGCATTGCCCGTCAAGAGTCCGACAACTAAAGAATATGCATAATTGACCGGCACATTCGAAGGAGCGATATGAAATGCGATGCCCCTGCCTAAATGAATATTCCCGTCTTCACGCTGAAACCGCTGACTCAACTTCATCACGGAAGATCTGCGGATCCAGAAAGCGAAAGTGATCACATCAGGATATCCTTTAGCCTGTCTGTCACTCATAAGTGCTTTCGACACATCCTGCAAATAGTCCAATACCTGTTCAGAGAAAGGGCTCAATGCAGAGGTATGTATCATCTGTTCAACTATATCCGCGTTCCCGACAAGCCAGGAAACACCATCCGGTTTACTGGAATTTAGTGGCATATGTATCACTGCACCCCCGTATCTCAGCATCCTTTAGTCTGCCTATTATATCGAAATACTTGCCTTTGCGGCCGCAAGGACAATCGTCCTCGCCCAATATGATCCCCTCATCCTCAGTTAACAATGAGTGGCCGGGATAAGACTCCGGTATAACGGAGACTACCTGTATAATACCCTTCTCACCGATATCACACACGCTGAAATCCTCAGGTCGTCTCATGATGACATCTGAATAGATACTTGCGTGCTTGTGACCGCATTCACATTCCATGTAAATACAACCGGTCTGCTCGACCATGCCATAGTAGTCATAAATATGGCTGATACCGCATACATCTTTCATGCGTTGATGGAACTCTTGCGGAGTAACGGCTTCACTGATCAGCTTTTTCCATCCGCCGCCATGGATCATTATGCCTCTGGACAAGTCGAAAGTCTTCCCGTCCTCTTTAAGTCTGACCAGTTCCTTGTAGAAATGCTGCCAGATCATGAACGTGAAACCGAATAATAAGATATCCTGACCGGCATATTGATCCAAGAATCTTTCAAGCTCATCAACATTGAGTTTCATATCGTCATCCAATGCATAGACCTTCTTGGAACCGAAGATGGAAAAACCTAAGATCCCTGCGCCGCGTGCGGAGAACATCCTCCTGTCACGAATGACAGACGGACAATCGAGGATGATCATCGGCATACGGGAAGATCCCGTATAATCTGAAACGATCTTAACCATTGCCTTCTGCTGATTCGTAGCGGTCGCCCGATCCAGATAGATCTTCGATACGGCCTGCCCGGATGTTCCGGACGAAGTCATCGTCTTTACGACCTCTTCCTCCGGGACGCTTCGTAAGGATAATTCCTTAAACATCCGAACCGGCAAAAAGGGCAGATCATAGTAACTCTGGACTTTCTCGGGATCGTATCCGATAGCTGTAAGCATCCGGTTATATTCCGGACAATTGTCTTTATGGTGCTCGGTCAGCTCCAATAACCGTTCCGTCAAAAGCTTCGTTTTGCTACCTTTGTCAAGTGAATAAGGTGCAATCTGGGAAATAACGTCAAACTCCATAATAGCGTTCCAACTCTCTGTAAAGTGTTTTCCCGGCTTCATTCTTGGGAATTGCATCGATCACAACAGTACTAAACGCAGCCGGATTCAGACCTGTCTTAGCCACTACATACGATTTAATCTCGTCAACGGTACTTCTATCGGTACCAAACAAATACATATGGTCATCTATACCGCCACAAGCAAAATCAATATTTCCGAACTGGCATTTAACCATCTGGTCGATCTCGTCCAGATTCACTCTGTTGCCGAATAACTTAAGAAATCTCTTTTTTCTGCCGACAATATAATAATACCCGTCCTCGTCGACTTGTGCCATATCTCCGGTCTCGAGAATACCATGCCTCTCATCGCCTTTAGAAAGATCCGCCGCACATTGAGCATACCCAAGCGTGACATTCGGTCCCTCATAGACCAGTTCACCTGTAACGTGGGGCTGGACAATCTCACTTCCATCCTCATCGATCAGATGAAATTTGCCTCCGGGAATGGCTACGCCCATCGATCCGCAATACTCCAGCGCCTTCTCCGGAGGGAGATAAGCCATTCGTGCCGTAGCTTCACACTGACCATACATGACTACGAAATTCCTGCCGGTCTCTAATGCATACTTCGCATATTTCTCGTGGAGATTGACTGACAGCTTTCCACCGGCCTGGGTCATTGTCCGGAGACTGGGTAACTGCATACGGAAAAAGCGTAATCTTTCCAGCATCTCAAACGTATAAGGAACACCACTTATAGATGTTGCCTGCTGTTCTTTAAAGAACGTCCAGAACTCCTTTTGCATGATCGACTTGTCCGTGACGAGCACGGTGGCTCCCACCAGAAGATGGCTGTTAATGATCGAAAGACCAAAAGTGTAGTTCATCGGCAAAGACGTTATAGGGCGTTCGGAAGCGTCTAAATGGAGATATTCAACGATCGATTCGGCATTAGACAGGATGTTGCCGTAGCTCTGTCGAACATACTTAATACTGCCTGTCGAACCGGAAGTCGTAAGCAGCAAAGCCAGATCAGGGTATAACCGGTGTTCGGTCTGAAACTTCGTTCTAATCAGACAATAATCGTACGCCGAATAGACAACCTCCATATCAGGGAATAAGGCTGTCTGTTCTTGCGGAACCCACAGATACTGAGGCTCATAAGCACTCAAAAGATTATGGAGCAAGCCGGTTTCAATATGGGCATTCAACAATGCCGGCACGATACCCGCATTCAAAAAGGACACGTACCCTAGAATAGAACCGATCTCGTTTCTACAAAGAATAAATACAAGAGTACGGCTCTCTACCACTTCAGAAAGCCGTTTCCCTTCATCATCAAGCTGTCGATAAGTCAATACTCTGCCAAACTCATCTATCAAGGCGTTGTTATCCTGAAAACGCTCTAACTCCCAAAGCATCAACTCACCCCACGCAGTTAAAACTCGATATTATAGTTTTTCGAAAGAATCTCTTTACCCTTCTCAAACGAGTTAAGATCGACGATGTCCTCTGTATCCATCATGATATCAAAAGCATCTTCGATGGCCGTAATAAGACCCATATGGCCAACAGAATCCCATTCCGGAACTGCCTGATACTTCAAATTCTCTACATCAGTGGTGGAAGAGAGCTCCAGGCCACTTACAAAAGCTTCTTTATACTTCTCGATATTGGTCATAAATCCCCCGATTAGCAAAAATGATATATATTTGATACCTATACTATACTATTAAACACACAAATTCAACCAGTTAACCTTTTCCCACCAGATGCAGTAAAAGAGAATTCATAACGCGTGTGCTCAACGTACGTACTCTCAAAGCCGGAGGAGTCACTAACTGATTGTTTGTAAGCTTAATATTCAGGCAGACACCTGCGCTTAAGAGATTATAGTCTCCAATTTCACCATTGTCAATGATCGTAGAATTCGTCCCCAAGAAGTTATGGTCACCGATGCGAGTGAATCCACATAAGTGATTGCTTCCCGCGATATAGTTAAAATTCCCTATCACTGCATCGTGACTGATGATTGCATGTCTGTTAATCAGATTCCCATCACCAAGAACAGTATCCTGACCAAGCTCAACATGAGGGAAAATAATATTCCCCTTTCCAATACTCTTCGACAGATTCAGAACACTTGAATGAATAAAAGAAGGCAGCATCCAACCGTCTTTCTGGCATTTTTCGAAGATCTGCTTCCGATTATCATTCATATTTGAGTAACCGAGCATAATGAAAATAGAGGTCTCATCTTTTTTGAAATGTTTGTCCAGATCTTCATAAGCGATTAACGGACGTCCGTTAAATTCAGAATCGGTGACAAACTGTCTGTCCAATGTATATGCAACGACTTCATATCCGTCGGTCTCCACAAAATGACGCAGTTCTTTTGCTTCGCTGTTGGTTCCGAATATAATCACCTTTTTCATATGACTCTCCACCCCTGATTTCATTTATCTTCACGCCTTGTCATTTCACTGAGTTTCTGCTCCGCTGACCACTCTTGAGAAACGATATGACGGATCACATACTGCGGAGCGTTATTGATGCAGATATAGATCCTGCCGACATATTCGCCGATCATCCCTAACACACACAGAATCACCCCGCCTATAATCAACATAATGCTGGCAATCAGACTCCAGTCTGCAATCACTGTATCAAATGCTAATCTCTGAATAATGAGAAAAATGGCCAACAGCACGCCCAAAACAGAAAATACCCCACCGAGCAATGAAGCGATCCGAAGCGGCTTAACCGAAAATGCCGTAAATCCGTCCAGCCAGAGATTCAGCAGTTTGCGAAATGTGTAGCCCGATCCTCCGTTCATTCGGGCACGCTGCTCGATCTCCACATTTGCAATGTTTTGTGTCGTGCGCAGCAACAACCCCAATACATAAGGATACGGATTGTCATAACGTATCATTTCATCAATCACGAATCTACGCGCAAGGAAAAAAATGGAAACGGACAGGCCTTCCGGGCGCGGAAGCATATACAAACTCATCTTCTTCCCCATGAATCTTCCCATTTGTCTCATAATGGATGTCTGCGGACGTTGTTTGTATTTGGCCGTAACGACATCATAGCCTTGTGCCAATTTGCTCATCATCTCTGAAATCGCACTGATTTCCGTCTGACCATCATCCTCACAGGTAACAACATATTCACCCGTAACATAATGAAACCCGGCCATCAATGCCCCGTGCTGCCCCGCATTCTTAGCCAAGTCTATAGCCGTAATATTCTTATTCTCTTCGGCCAACTTACGTATTATTGAAAAAGTATTATCCTTTGAACAATCATTGACCAAGATAATTTCATAATCATCGATCCGGTTGTCTAAAAAGACCTGTTTCATTTCAGCCAATACAGATTCAATATTCTTTTCCGAGTTATAACACGGAATTACGACTGAAAGTCTGCCTTTCTTCTGCACTACACTATCTTCCTTTCAATTTGTAAAAAACAAGTGGGCCCTGCGTATCGTCCGAAAGTACACCCCTATCCGAGTTTCAAGGCCTAAATGAATTATATAACCTATAGGTCGGAGAATCAATATTGATGCTGACAAGTGCCCCCAGATGCAGTAATTACAGACTCTCTTTGCGGCGTCCGGCGATACCCAGCGCACAGAATACAAACAGCATCACAGCCAGGAACATCATCACGCAGGTGTATAACACTGCCGCTCCGCTGATCCCGTATGTGGTAACCACCTTCTTCGCACTCACAAGGATCGCCACCGCAGCGATAAGATATCCGACCAGAAGTGTATTCTGCTTACGCATGATCGTGATGATCGTCGTAAAGAAAGTGCAGAATGCCCACATACTTCCGCCCAGGATCAGGATACAGAGTTCTCTGCGGTATCCGTCAAGATCCGCACCGAACACGAGGGAAAGAACCGGGATCCCCAGGAAGAACGCCGCGATAAGAGCCAGGACCGTCAGACCCGAAATGATCAGCATCTGCCGGCCGACAAGCCTTGCAAATTCTTTTATCTTATTCTCCGTCCAAAGCTTGGAGTAGCTCACGATGATCGGATTAAAGATGAAGTTACATACCACACCGATCGCATAGGACGGCATAAACAGGAATCCGTATATCGCCTGGATCTCATCTCCCAGCACATCGTCGATGGCGTATTTCGGAGCATTGGCGATGTAGTTGTTAAGAAAGAGCGTAATAAAGATCGGCAGAAGTGCGAGGAACAGTCCTTTTACCGCAGTCGGCTTCAGGACCGGCTTTCTCTTCCCGAAATCGGAAGAATACCGGAACACCGTAAAGAGGAAAGAGCAGGACGCCAGTGCGAAGGCCAGGGCAGAAGAGAATACCAGGCTTCTTGTCACGAATATGCCGATCAGATACGCAACGATCAGAGATGACGATCTGGTAAAAGCGCCCTTCGCCGCGATGTCCAGTCTCCCCTTCTGCTGCATATTGGCTTCATAACCGTCCGACACCGCCTGGACCACGAGGCACATACCGACGAAGAATACGGTCAGTGTTTTCGCCATGGTGTAGCCTCGGGTGATCGATGCGTGTACGGAGAAAATCAGAAGCACCGCCACCATGAGCGCCGATGTCAGCATCCTGAACCCGTAGTATTCCGAAGGCGAGTATTTCTCGTTCACATCAGATGCCTGATATCTTCTGGCTCCGAATTCACCGATAAAATACATAAGATTGGCATTGGAATGGGCGAACGAGAATATACCCGCTTCCTCAATACCGATGGCGCGGGTCAGGATCATCATCACGACCACCGACTGGGCAGCCAGCACCATTGATGCCATCGCATTCCATATAAATGCACTCCTCTGGATATTTCCACTTTGCTTATAAAACCGGTCAATTGCGTTCATTCTTTTTCTTGATCACGCCAACGAGAACGATGCCGTACAAGACGGCAAAAGCGGCGCCGATTATCCTTCCTGTTCTTGCTGTGTTATTCGTATAGGTGAATTCGATCTGATGATCCCCGGGGGCGATCACGACACCGATCAGACCGCCATCGACAAGGTACATCTTCTCCTCATTTCCGTCAACGGATACTGTCCATCGTCCGTCATTTAAGATCGGCACGCAGAGGATCCCGTTATGATCCATCCGGTTGGAAACCTCGCCATAGAAGCGGTTCTTCCCTTCGGAAAGCTGAACTGATCCATTTTGCTGTAATGCAAGAAGGTTCTCTTCCAGTTCCGCCGAAGTAGGTGTTTCCGAAGTCCGGAAATCACGGATCAGTTCCTCATCATCGGTCACCAGCATTGAGGAAAGAGCCAGCTCCTTCTCCTCCCGTTTCCCGAATTCTTCCGAACCGATCACCTGACCATAGATGTTCCCGAATCCGTTCCAGAACCGGTTCAGATACACAGAAAGACCGGACACCTCGTTGATCTTCTCATAGAAAGCAGGATCCGGCACCACGTCCTCTCTGCTGATTACATACTTCGCAGCAAGGATCGTATTATCCAGAATCTTATCTCCCGGGAAACGGATATAATTCGTTCCGTTCAGCGTGTCCGTGGTCTCACGGAGTTTGTTCCCGAGTGTCGTGTACGTATCCACCAGTTCACGGGTATTAAGAGAATAATAGGAGCCCAGACCATAGTAGTCCTGAATAAGCTGATCATCGTAGTAGACAGAGTCATATATCTTATTCACTCTGTATAATCCTGTATCAATAGACTTGATATACTCGACCGCCTCGACCGTTCCGTCGTTATACATGCCCTCATTCCACTGCTCGGCTGTGACCATCAGTCTGGAATTGATGGAGCGGTAGTTCATCACGATCAGTTCAACCGTGCAGCAGAGCAGCAATCCCGCCAGGATCAGTTCGGGACGGATCCTGATCCGCTCGTGACGGGAAAGGTATACCAGAGCGAGCATGACGACCGTGTACATGAAATAGCAGCACGCCACGATCACGATCGACTTCTTATCCAGCCGGAAACTGGCTCTTTCCTGAATGGCTGCCAGGATCAGCGCACCCACCAGAAGGGAAACATCGGAGACCAGGATCGAAATGTACGCTTTCTTAGCAAAATCTCCTTCTTTTCCCTGCTTATATGACCGGGTCAATTCCCGTAATCCATATCCGATCAGCATCACTTCGAGGATCACGATCAGGTATCCCCACCGGTGCGTGGTCGCCTTAAATCCGAGGATATGTGATACGATCGGAAGACTCAGGGAAAGTCCGCATACGGCTGTTATACAGCACACTCTCTTTACATACTTCGTCTGAAGTAACCAGATCACCGAAAAGACGGTCATCGCACTGACAGCCAGCATCACCGCCTCGTAATAGTTGGCCGGGCCGGTATAGCTCCAGGCGATTCCCATCGTATCATTCGAGAGGAACCTCGCGAAATAGGAACCGATGTATTTCAGAGAATAGAACCCGTTAAGATTCACCGATGAGACGCTGTTTATGCGGGTACTGGAGAAGAAATTCATCATGGAAGAATACACGTAATCACCGCCCATACCCAGTGCGAGTACACATCCGATTGCGAATAGTCCTGCCGTCCCGGCAATCTCGGAAGGGCGCTTCTTCTTGAAGCACAAATAGGTCACACCATAGAACAGGGCGAAGAAGCACGACTGATAGAATGTCAGGTAGCTCGTTGCTGCCAGAGGCAGAAAAAGAAGCGGTGCGAGGAGCATTTTTCTGTCACGGTCGAGGATCATCTGAAGTCCAAGAAGGAAAACCGTGAAAGCGAGGCTGCCCGTCAGGAACTGATAGTGCTGCCCCCACAGTACGTTATACCCGCTGTATGTCCAGAGCAGTGCACAGACCATGGCAATCCCGGGATGATCCAGAAGCCTTCGGAAGAAAAACCAGCTGAACAGACCGATCAGAAGATATTTAAGATATGTAGATAATAAGAAAGCAATGCGGATATGGGTCGTTCCGAGAAGCAGAAGCGGGAGATTCACCGGGTTAAGATACTTATACCACTGGAAGTCATTATTCTTCCCAAGGCCGAAAGTCAGGGAATAGCGGTCAGTCTCTCCGCTCAAGAAAGACCTCGAGTCGTAGGATGTCATGGGAATATACTGGTCGACCGTATCGCAGCCGGTATCAGAATACGCATACCAGTCTTTGGAGAAGATCGGCTTGTGATATAGGACGAAGAAGATGACCGTGATCAGAAATGCCAGAACAAACAGCATCCTCGCCACTTCTTTTTTCTTATTCTCCATACAGCAAGCTCTTCCTCCAGCGTTACCTGCTTATCTGAAACCCCTCGATAACAGGGTGATTTTATCATGGAAAAGTCACTATGGCAATTCAAGCCGCAACCTTCCAACGATTTGTCAAACGAAATGAAAATCATTTGCACTTTTTTCGTCAGATTCCCTAATGCTAGGACTTACAGACTTGTGCTTCTTAACCGTGGACCAAACTTGGACCAATTTAAGGACCATACTAGACGCTTAATCGATCGGAAATGGAATGCATTTCGCTGATGATTTGATCTTCCATACTGTGTACATATCGATTCATAGTAATCGTAATACTTGCATGTCCCATCACAGTCTGCAGGGTCTTGACGGATAGTCCTGCTTCTATGCATCGTGTCGCAAAAGTGTGCCTGAGGATATGGACAGAGCACCTCGGTATACCAGCACTTTTACAAACATTTGCCAGATGAGCATTGTATACATGGTCGGAGATCGGGCGTCCTTTTAGTACCATAAAAGTGTAATTGTTAGAGAGTAATTATCTCTGGCGGTTGCACTTTTCTTATAATGAGGGAAGTAATTGGCCTGACATGGGTCTTTTTGGATTTTTACATCCGCAACA
>Ga0310691_10002424_pt1 | contig 24879 bp, 20 predicted proteins | sample 176DNAGHGlowgp2_FD_203887 | JGI IMG/M metagenome (GOLD analysis project Ga0310691, IMG submission 203887) | Sheep rumen microbial communities from Palmerston North, Manawatu-Wanganui, New Zealand - 1766 DNA GHGlow gp2 (v2) (version 2) | ecosystem: Host-associated > Mammals > Digestive system >...
CCTTTTTTTGATAGCCATAGTAGCAAAAAGTTTTTTTGTGACGCCTTTTCTTGCGTGTCCGCTAAAAAAGCCGTACCTTTGCATGCATTATGGTATTGAATTATATTTGGATAGCTTTTTTCCTTATAGCCTTCGTCATTGCTCTGGTGAAGATGGCGTTCATGGGCGACTATGAGGTGTTTCCTGCGATGATGGACTCTACGTTCTCGTCGTCGAAGACCGCGTTTGAAATCTCCCTCGGCCTTACGGGCGTGCTCGCCCTCTGGCTCGGCATCATGAAGATTGGCGAGCGCGGCGGCGTGGTCAACGTGCTGGCGCGCCTGTTGTCGCCGGTGTTTGTCAAACTGTTCCCCGAGATACCCAAGGGGCACCCCGTCACCGGCAGCATCTTTATGAATATCGCCGCCAATATGCTGGGTCTCGACAATGCCGCCACGCCCCTCGGCCTGAAGGCCATGGAGCAGATGCAGGAGCTGAACAAGAAGAAAGACACGGCCACCAATGCCATGATTATGTTCCTGGTGCTCAACACCTCGGGACTGACCATCATTCCCGTGAGCATCCTCGTCTATCGTGCACAGATGGGTGCCGCCCAGCCTACCGACGTCTTCATTCCCATCCTTTTGGCCACGTTCTTCTCTACGCTGGCCGGTATCATTGTCACCTCGCTCTATCAGCGCATCAACCTGCTCAGCCGCACGCTGTTGCTCACCCTCGGCGGCGCCTGCGCGGTGATAGCCGCCATCATCTGGGGCTTCTCGCAGTTGGAGGGCGAGATGATGAACCGCGTGAGCACCAATGTAGCCAACATCCTGCTGATGACCATCATCGTAGGCTTCATCGTGGCCGGCATGCGCAAGAAGGTCAACGTCTACGACGCCTTCATCGAGGGCGCCAAAGACGGCTTCGACACCGCCATCCGTATCATTCCCTACCTGGTGGCTATCCTCGTGGGCATCGGTGTGTTCCGTGCCTCTGGCGCTATGGATATGCTCATCAGCGGCATCCAGTGGGGCGTTGAGGCTACGGGCATGAACAGCGACTTTGTCGGTGCCTTGCCTACGGCCCTGATGAAACCCCTCTCTGGCGGCGGCGCCCGCGGCATGATGGTCGACGCCATGACCACCTACGGCGCCGACTCCTTTGTGGGCCGTCTGAGCTGTATCTTCCAAGGCTCCACCGATACTACGTTCTATATCCTCGCCGTCTACTTCGGCTCCGTGGGCATCCGCTACACGCGCCACGCTGTGGCCTGCGGACTGCTGGCCGACCTCGCCGGCATCATCGCTGCCATCGCCATCTGCTACATGTTCTTTGGGTAGGGCTCATGGGGCAAATGGGGCATATGAGTCTCATCTTCCCCATCAGCCCCATCAGCCCCATCAGTCACATCTGTCCCATCAGTCCCATTAGCCCCATTAGCCCCATCAGTCCCATTAGTCCCAATAATCATCATGCCCAACCTCAAGTCTTTAGCCAAGGATACGGCCATCTACGGCCTGTCGAGCATCGTCGCCCGATTTATCAACTACCTGCTGGTGCCTATCCAGACGGCACGCTTCGCTGCCTCCGGCGGCGAGTATGGTGTCATCACCAATGTCTATGCCTACGTCTCCATACTCATTATCCTGCTCACCTTCGGCATGGAGACCACCTTCTTCCGTTTCATGAACCGCGAGGGCGAGCGGCCGGAGGCTATCTATAGCACCACCCTGCGCATGCTGGCCACGACGTCGCTTCTCTCCATCGCCGTCGTCATGCTGCTGTTGCAGCCTATCGCTGGTGCCATTGGCTACGGCGACCATCCGGAGTACGTCGCCGTGATGTACGTCACTGTAGCCATCGACGCCTTCACGGCCATTCCCTTTGCCTATTTGCGCTATCAGCATAAGCCCCTGAAGTTTGCAGCGCTGAAGATAGTGAATATTCTGCTCAACATCACGCTTAACGTACTCTACCTCATTGTGCTGCCTGCCCTGCAGTGGGATCCCTTCGGCATCTACGATTCGCAGTTCACGCTCGACGTGGCCTTCGTGTTCTATATCAATCTGGTGTGCACCGTCTGCACGCTGCTCATGCTCTACAAGGAGCTGCGCGGCATACGCTTCGGCTTCGATGCTGCTGCCTGTCGCCGCATGCTCAGCTACACGTGGCCGCTGCTCGTCATGGGCGTCGCCGGACAGTTGAACCAGGCCGCCTCGCAGATACTCTTCCCCTATCTCTACGACGGTTCCGTGGCTGAGGCCCGTACTCAGCTCGGTATCTATGGCGCCTGCATCAAGATTGCCATGATCATGGTCATGATCACTCAGGCCTTCCGCTTTGCCTACGAGCCCTTCGTCTTCGGCAAGTCTAAGGACAAGGACAACCGCGAGACCTACGCCCAGGCCATGAAGTACTACTTCATCTTCACGCTCCTGGCCTTCCTCTGCGTCATGGGCTGGCTTGACCTGCTGAAGTTCATCATCGGCCGCAGTTATTGGGAAGGCCTGCGCGTGGTGCCTATCGTCATGGCCGCCGAGATTATGTTCGGCGTGTTCTTCAATCTCTCCTTCTGGTACAAGCTTACCGACCGCACCATCTGGGGAGCCTACTTCTCGGGCATCGGCGCTGTGGTGCTCATTGCCGTCGACGTGCTTTTTATACCCCGCTACGGCTATATGGCCTGCGCCTGGGCCGGCTTTGCGGCTTATGGCGTGTCGATGCTGCTGAGCTACTTCATAGGCCAGCGTTACTACAAGGTGGACTATCCGCTGGCCGACATGAGGACGTATCTTGTCCTGGCCTGTGCCATCTTCTTTTTGATGATGCTCGCCCATAGCCTGCCGCTATGGCTGTCGCTCACGGTCAACACCGTGCTCATCGTGCTCTTTGTGGCAGTTATCATCCGCCGCGACATGCCCCTGAGCAGTCTCCCCGTCATCGGCAGGAAATTCCGAAAGTCATGAATGTCAAACCTTAGTAATGTCATAAAACCATCAATAGCAATGAAAAAGACCCTTATTGCACTGCTGGCCATGCTGGCCACCACCACCCATGCCGACGAAGGCATGTGGACACTCTACAACCTGCCCAATGCCGTATTCGAAACCATGAAAATGGAGGGCTACCAGCTGTCCTACGACAAGCTCTATCAGGCCGACGATGCCATTATGAAGTCTGTGGTCAACTTCTCAGGCTATTGCTCGGGTGTCGTCGTCTCGCCCGACGGTCTGGTGTTTACCAACCACCATTGCGGCTTTGAAGCCATCCGCAGCCACTCCACCGTGGAGCACGACTACATGCTCAACGGCTTCTATGCCAAGACCTATGAGGAGGAGCTGCCCAACAAAGATATGTTCGTGTCGTTCATGGTAGATCAGAAGGACGTCACCGACCAGGTGGTGAGCAAGGCTTTCGACGCCATGACCACCGAGCAGCGCGACTATTACCTCGACTCCTTAGAGAATGTCTGGTCGAAGGATGTCAAGGCCAAAGACTCCACCCTGCGCTTAGAGCTGAAACCCTTCTACGAGGGCAACCGCTATTTCGCCACTACTTACCGCGACTTCCGCGACCTGCGCCTGGTGTTCGCCATTCCCAAGTCGATGGGTAAGTTCGGTGGCGAGACCGACAACTGGATGTGGCCGCGGCAGACCTGCGATTTCTCTGTCTTCCGTATCTATTGTGACCCTAAGACCGGCGGCCCCGCCGACTATTCCAAAGACAACGTGCCCTATCACCCTCAGCACTGGGCGCGCATCTCTGACGAGGGCTACAAGGAGGGCTCCTTCTCCATGACCATGGGTTATCCCGGCTCCACCAGCCGCTACCTGTCGAGCTACGGCATTCGTGAGCGCTATGCCGACAATGCCATCCGTGCCCAGGTGCGCGGCGTCAAGCAGCAGGTGATGAAGCGCCACATGGACCAGTCGGAGGCCGTCCGTATCAAGTATGACTCGAAGTATGCACAGTCGAGCAACTACTGGAAAAACTCCATCGGCATGAACAAATGTATCGATTCCATCGGACTTATTTCGCAGAAGCGGCAGTTTGAACAGCAGCTCCGCCAATGGCAAGACTCCACCGGCCTGTTCCAAGGGCAGCTCTCCTTCAGCGACATGGACCGGTTCTACACCAAGCGCCTCAAGAGCAGCGAGGCCTATATGTATTTCATCGAGACCTTCCGTCGCACCGACGAGCTGTCGCGCCGCGCCCTGCTCATCCATAACGGCGTCTCGCCCAAGGGTCATGGCAAGCGCCAGCATTATACCTTCAAGGACAACCGCGATACCTGGGACTACGATACCGACCGCGAAATCCTCGGCACACTGCTCAGGAACTACCGCGAGCATGTCACCGACCGCCACTACCTGCCGCCGTTCTTCCAGACCATCGACGAAGACTTCGGCGGTGACTGCCAGCGCTATGCCGACTACCTCTACGGCAAGTCGAAGCTCATGAAGAACGGCAAGCGCCTCTATATGAACAAGAAATCGTTCCTCAAAGACCCTGGCGTGCAGTTCGGGCTGCAGCTTACCAACCTCAAGGCCGACCTTCTGGCTGAGTTCGCCCTGGTGCACGACAGTATAGACCTGCAGGAGCGCCTCCTCTGTGCCGCCAAACTGCGTATGGAGGAAGACATGCCCCACTACAGCGATGCCAACTTCACCATGCGCATGAGTTATGGTCAGGTGAAGGAATATAAGATTGGCGGCCGTCCCTCGGGCTATCGTACCACTGCTCCCAGCCTCGTGGCAAAGATGAAAAAGGGCGATTCCATCGAGGATTATCGCGTAGAGCCCGAGATGCTCACCCTCATGCAGGGTGCCGGCGACATGCCCCTCTGCTTCCTCACCACTAACGATATTACCGGCGGCAACAGCGGTTCGCCGATGTTCGACGGCCAGAACCGTCTCATCGGCTTGGCTTTCGACGGCAACTGGGACTCCCTCTCCAGCGACATCTTCTTCGACTCCGACCTCGCCCGCTGTATCGGCGTTGACATCCGCTATGTGCTCTTCATGATGGACAAGTGGGGCCATGCCGACCGCCTGATTAATGAAATGAAAGGTAAATAACCGCCCAAAGTGTTAAATTATCATTAAAAATAGGCCAAAAGCATACAAGTTGTCAGAATAATGATTATATTTGCAGTGACAACTAACATTACTCACTTAATATATAGGAGAACATGCTATGGCTACCACAACTAAAAATTCCGAGAAAGAAGTAAAAGTGAAAAACAAAATGAATGACAATTATGTACCGAAGCTGAACACGTCGATATGGTATAACTGACGAGTGTTAATTGGTATATATAAATCAAAAAAAGTGCACTGAACGGCGAGTTCAGTGCACTTTTTTTGCTCTATTGTCGAAAATGTACTAATTTTGCAGCCGCTAATTGTATATTAAAACTGTTTGAGAGCAATGGATTTGATGGGACTGCCCTTGTGGGCATGGATTGTGTTTTATGTCTTAGTGCTTCTGATGTTGTTAGCCGACCTGAAGATGTTTGGCAAGAAAGGTCAGCACGAGGTGGGCGTCGGCGAGGCGTTGAAGATGACCTTTGTCTGGATAGCCGTCTCGCTGGTGTTTTGCGCTGGCATCTACTGGTTCTATCCCGTAGAGCCTCATGAGAAGGCCATGGAGTTCCTGGCAGGCTATCTGATAGAAAAGTCGCTGTCGATGGACAACCTCTTTGTGTTTCTCATGCTCTTCTCTTTCTTCGGCGTCGAGCGTAAGTATCAGCACGAGGTGCTCTTCTGGGGTATCTTCGGTGCCTTGGTGCTGCGTAGTGTCTTTATCTTTGCCGGTGCGGCTATGGTGGAGCGCTTCGAGTGGATCTTGGGGCTGTTCGGACTGTTCCTTATTTACACTGGTTTCAAGATGTTTGGCCACAATGATGACGAGAGCGTAGACCCCTCGAAGAATATCTTTGTCAAGGTGTTTAAGAAGTTTTTCCCCGTGAGCGACAAAATGCATGGGGGCGACTTCTTTGTCAAGGAGATGGGGAGTAAGGAGACGGGGGGTAAGGAGCGCTGGCTGGCCACGCCGCTGTTTATCACTCTGATAGTCATCGAGACCACTGATGTGGCTTTTGCCGTCGACTCCATACCTGCTGTCTTTAGCGTCAGCCGTGACCCCTTTATTGTGCTCACCTCTAATATCTTTGCCATCCTCGGCCTGCGTGCTCTCTATTTCGCCCTGGCCGCCATTGCTAAGTATTTCGGCTATCTGAAGTATGGCTTAGGTATCATCCTGAGCTTCGTAGGCATCAAGATGCTGTTGACGATGGACGAGTATGTCAACGCCTTTGGCCAGTGGGTGGGCCTGGATATCAATATGCCCCACGTTGAGGTGCCCACCCCCCTGTCGCTGGCCATCATTTTCAGCGTGCTGCTACTGTCGATTCTCCTCTCCTTGCTGGCTAATCGTCAAAAAGCGGCCAAATAATTTGGTATTCTCCCTTTTTTGCAGTATCTTTGCCGACGAAAACGGCTGCCCTGATAGTTAAATGGATATAACAAGGCTCTCCTAAAGCTTAGTTCCGAGTTCGATTCTCGGTCGGGGTACGCTTTCCTGCAAATATTAAAATAATAAGAATATATGAATACGATTATTGCAATTATAGCATTTGTCGTCGTGGCTCTTGTGGGTTGGGCTATTGCCGAGTGCAAGGCTAAGTATGTAAACTATAACAACAACGAGCAGGAGGATGCCGTGCTGGCGCAGGCTCGCAAAACCTTAGCGCAGAACGGTTACACGGAGCTTGGTATCAAGGACGTTATCCGCACCATAGCTACTACTGGCTATAGCGCCGTCTGAGGAAATCTCTCACCACTCACCACTTACCTCTCCACTCTCCCTTCTCCACTCTCCCCTCTCGTGTTCCACGTAGGGCACGCATTGGCGAATCTTTACAGGGACAGTCTCCACCATGAGGCTGTCCCTGCTGACGTTTATGCGCACCATGGCTGCGCGGCTGTTGAGCGGCTTCGGTTGGTCGAAGATGAAGTTGCCGATGCTGTAGTAAATCTTCTTGCCACGGAAGGTTTCTATGGTCTGTAGCGTATGCGTATGGTGACATACCATCACGTCGGCGCCGGCCTGTATCAGTTGATGGGCATCTGTGCGCTGCAGGGCTACGGGCTGCAGCGTATGCTCACCGCCCCAGTGCAGCGATACGATGATGACGGCTGTGGAGTCGGCACGTCGTAGGCGGTATACGCGCTCCAGCAGCGAGTCAATGGGCTCCTGGCTTACACAGGGCTTGTCGGGCAGGTAGGCATAGTTCTCCAGTGCCAGCCTGAGTGAGGTCATGAGCCACACCTTGCGGGGCACCGTCGCCAGCAGCACGGGCTTGGCAGCTTCGGCCATGGTTTCGCCGGCGCCTACGGCTGTCATGCCGGCGCGCTCAATATTGCGCTGGGTATCGAGAAGTCCCGCGCGCCCTTGGTCTATGCTGTGGTTGTTGGCCAGGTTCAGGTGCGTAAAGCCGTGGCGCTGCAGCACGCTGAGCCATTCTGGCTCGGCGCGGAAGATGAAGCGCTTAAACACTGGAGCCACTGTCTTTGTGGCGGGGCACTCCAAATTGCCCACCACCACCTGGGCCGTCCGTAGCACGGAGTCTACGCCAGACGAGAAGAGGTGGTCGGCGCCGTGGCGCTCAATGGCGCGGCGCACGCCGCGGTCGAGCAGGATGTCGCCGGTCATGATGATGGTTAGGGGCGGCTGGGGGAGATGGGGCTCCTGGGGCCTCTGGGGCTTCTGAGGCTTCTGGAGCTTCTGAGGCTTCTGGGGCCTCTGAGGCTTCTGAGGCCTCTGGGGCTTCTGAGAGGAAGCAATCTCAGTGGCCCCAGAAGCCTCAGTCGCCCCATCTCCCCCATTCCCTCCAGCCCCTACCATCAGGCTAACAGCCAGAGCTATAAAAATACTCCTCATCGATAGCCGGCTTTTGCTTTAGGGGCACGATGATTCGCTCCATCCACTGCGGTTGCCCCTTGCGCGGATTTTGCTTGAGCTGCTTCTGCCACTCCTCATCGGTGAGTCGCGGCTGGTCTATGGGCTGCGTGAACTCCCGATACGAGAATACCGCCCCGCGGGTGAGGTACAGATAGCCCTCAATCTCTACTACCACATAAACCTCGTCGGCATCGCCTACGGCCTCAAAGAGGATTGACTTGTCAGGGTTGTTCTCCGCATTAGCCGTGTAGACGTCGGCCACGAGGGCTATGCGGCGGTCGGTGCCTTGCACGTCGTCCCATCCCATGAGGTACTGGTCGGGCTCGCGCACCAGGTCGAGCGAGATATTTTCAAACGTGGCTCCTACGCGTTTTATTTGGTCATACTCCTCGTCGGTGAGCGCCGTGCCCTTGAGTTCCTTCTCGCTGACGGCTAACAGGAATTGCAGTTCCTCGGCCATGCGCTCCGTGGCCTGTGCTATCTTCTCGGTCATCATGTTTTCCTGGCGCAGCGTCTTCGCCGTGTTCTGTAGTAGCTGCATGGCTTTCCGCCAGAAGGCGGTGTTAGGCTCCACATAGCCTTTCGTCACGGGGTCGGGCGGTCCGGCACCACCACACTCGGCCCCCATCGGCTGCTTGGCATATAGAATGGCGTCGTGCTTCAGCTCAGCCCATGAGGCGAGGGCGGCGTTGAGGTCTTTCAGCTGCCATTCTGGCGTCAGCATAAAGTATGGCATGGCGCCCTGCTTGTCGGCCGTGGCGCTGACTGCGGTGCCGCTCTTCTCGGCGGCCATCACCTGCAGCGCCTGCAGCCACTGGGTGGCCATGGTCTCTGTCCAGTCTATCTCCTTCATGCGTGCTTTCATCTTCGTCAGCGTAGGCTCAAAGCCTTTCCATTTCGTCTGCTCCTCCTTGAGCAGTTGCTCGGCGGCGCCTATGCCCATCGCAGCCATCACGTCGAGACCCTTCGGCGTGGCCCGTAGCGTGGGCTTCGACTCGTAGTCGACCATCTCCTGCAGCACCTCGGCGTCGGGCTGGTAGCGCTGCGGCAGCAGGCACACCTTGTTGCGGCTCGTAGCCTGGAATTTTGGGCGTATGCGTGTCTGTTGCTCGGCGACATTGTTCAGCCGCTGGCGTATCTGGTTGAGAGCTTGGCCGTCAGAGAGCAGTTGCTCTATGTCCATGCCTGTCTGGCGCAGCTCCTGTTGCACTTGCGGTATGGCCAGGTTGTCGGGCTGTCCCATGAGCAGCGTCAGCAGCCGGTTCACCTGGTTGTAGATAGCTGTGGCCTCGGCATTGCTGCTTAGCCCGTCGGCGATGACGAGTGCCTGTCTGAGAGCGTTGTCGTTGTCAAGACCGAAGGGCACGCTCTGCAGCCACATCATGCCGCGGAAATATCGCTGCAGCTGTTCGCTGCGGGTGTAGTGACCGCGAGGGCGGAACAGGCTGTAAGGGAACATCACCTCCTGATATTCGGCAATGACGTCGGTAGTGCTGTTGGTGGCCTGCATCACACGTTCCACCTCTTTCCCGGCGATGCTTTGCTCTTCGGGAGTGGTGTCCAAGGACCGGTTTGTCAGCAACTGATAGGCAATGTTGAAGAATCTGGCACCACGGAGAGCCGCCTTCCTGCCCTCTGTCGTCACAGCATGGTCGCGCCGGGCCAGCATCGTGGCATACATGCTCTTGCTGAATTGCGTGATGAGCGAGTCGAGCCTCTCCTGCTCTATCTCGCGCAGCATGCAGTCTACGTACAGGTGGTAGAGCTGCAGGTAGAGGTCGGTAGTGACAAACGACGGGAAATTGCTGTAGTCGTTCTGTTCGTAGACGTGGAACAGCTGCTCCTGTCCTACAGGTACGATGGCGAAGCCCTGCTCCGCGAACCGCTGTGCCAGCTGCGGGTCAAACTCCTTCAGTTGTCGCGGGTTCAGCAGGTTCTGGATGTTCACACGCAGGCCGTCGGCGGTCTTGAAGTTCTGCTGTCGCAACTCGTCCTCGCGCTCCTGCAGCCGCTGCATGAAGGCACGCTCCTCGTCGGTATACTTGATGGCCCCCGACTCCTCGCAGGCGCGGTAGTAGTAGTCGCGCCAGGGTTCGTTGTCGCGTTCCTTCACGCTGCTGAAGTCGGCGTTCTCGTCGAAGGCCCACATCAGCGAGTCATACCACGTGGTAGTGCCGTAGATACCTCGCAGGTAGGCATCCTTGAATGGCAGCCCTTGTCGCGCTGCCGGCGCATGGCGCAGCACGCGCACGTCGGCCAGGCTCAGGCCCGACACGTCCATTGCATAGTCCAGCGGCTTGTTGAGCGCCTCCACGTCGAGTGTCGCCGTGGGCGCTTCTGCCACCGCTTGTTTCTGACTGCATGCCCCCATCAGGGCGGCCACACATGTTAATAGAATAAATGTCTTTTTCATAATCTTATTAAATACCCGCCCCCATCCCCTCCCAAATGGAGGGGGCTGATTACCTTGCATGCTACTTACCTCTCACCTCTCACCACTTACCTCTCAAAACACCTGATGGCCGTCTGGCGGTCTACGCCCTTTATCAGGAAACGGTCGAAGACCATGCCGAAACTCTGCCACCGATATTCGGCCACGACGTAGAGGCTGTCAACGGTAGACTCTAAAGCGCGGACACGGCCGTCGGTAAAGCGGAAGTCTTCGAGCACGCCGCCAAGCTTAGAGCCCAGCCACAGGGGGCGCACCTTGACCTTTTCAGCCCTATTGCCGCCAGACCGGGTGCTGCCCTTCACCGCCTTGAAGATAAAGAGCCGCCGCGCCTTCTCAGGGTAGAATCGCGTAGCTTTCACCACGCCCACCATGGCGTCGGCGCTGCCGTCGCCATCGACGTCGCCAGTCTCAAAGCGGTAAACGGGGTAGGGCAGCCGCCAGTCGTTCAACCAGTAGAGATTGTCGTTAACCCGCCGCAGTTCATAGCCCTGAGCCGTTGTATGTATCTCTGTCTGCGCCCGTGCATCGATGACCGTCAGTAGCAGTACAATCACTATAGTTATTCTGCACACTAAAATCGTTAAATTCATTGTCGTCAATGTCTGTGGTGTCGCTATCGCCTCACCCCTCCAGCATCTTGCGGAAGCAGCGGTGGCGGCGGTGTATGCGGCTGTCAAGATACTGCCATTGCGACTGCACGGCGACGTTGCGCTCCATCTGCGGCATGGCGTCGGCCCATTTGAAGCCGTAGCGCTGGAACTGGTGTATCAGGTCGTCGAAAATCAGCGCCACGGCGCCCTTGGAGCGGTATTCCGGCAGCACGCCGATGAGCAGCAGGTCAACGGTGTCGGTCTTGTGCCATTTCAGGATTTTCAGCACGTGCCACCAGCCCATGGGCCAGAGCCTGCCGTCGCGCGTCTGCTGCAGGGCACGGCTGAATGATGGGAAAGTAATGCCGAAGCCTACCATGCGGTCGCCGTCCATGATGGCCGTGACGAGGTTCAGGTCGGCTATCTTGATGTAGTCGTTCACCAGCTTGTCTACTTGCCTGGCCGACAGCTGGCTGAACCCGTAGAGATCTTTATACGTCGCGTTTAGCAGGTGGAACACCTCGCGGCCTTTGCCCTCATCTATCAGCTCGCGGCGCGTAAACTTATGCACCCTCAGGCCGTAGCGCCGCTCCACCATCTGGGCAATCTTGTGGAATTTATAGTTGTCGTCCTCGGGCACTCTGACCTTGAATTCCACGTAGTCGTTATCCTTCTCAAAGCCTCCGTAGTGCTCTATATGCTGCGGGTAATAGGGGTAGTTGTAGTTCACATACATCGTCGACAGCTCGTCGAATCCCTCCACCAGCATGCCCTCGCGGTCGGTGTCGATAAATCCCAAGGGGCCTGCCATCTCGGTCATGCCGCGCTCACGGCCCCACTGCTCAACGGCCTTGAGCAATGCCGCCGACACCTCGGGGTCGTCAATGAAGTCGAACCATCCGAACCTCACCTGCTGGCACTGCCACTGCTCGTTGGCCCGCCGGTTGATGATGGCTGCCACGCGACCCACCACCCGGCCGTCCTTGTAGGCTAGGAAGTAGTCCGCCTCGCAACATTCAAATGACGGATTCTTGTCGTGCCTCAGTGTGGCCATCTCGTCAAAATATAAATAGGGTACGGCCTCGCTGCTGCCGCGATAGAGGTCGTAATAGAACTGGACGAACGCCTTCAGTTCACGCTTTGTCGATACTTTGTGTATTTCAATCATGGTTTTATCTTTCTTTCGATGGTAGGTATAGAGTTGTGCTTAAGCAATATATGGAAAACCCCAGTTACCGGCACTGCAAAGATAATTATTGTCGTTCAATTTTTATGCCACAACAAACGCTTTATAACAATTATTAACTTGTTGTCCTCTGCTAGTAACTATTCATCGAATAATTCCAAGCTATAATTCCCCGTTTTGCTTTGGTACACGAGTGTCTCACTTGCGAATCGCTGTAAGTGGGACACTTGCTTCCGCTTATTGAGGGAGTGCAACATCCTCAAAACTTTTTGATACACCGCTGTTTGCCTGTATGCAGATAATTATATAATTTTGCCGCACTCTTATAGCTTACTTCACAGCAAAGAAATAATCCTTAGTTATATGGCCAAACTAGAAACAAACTTAAAGAAAATGAGGAAATCATTAGTTCTTTTCTTAGGGCTGGTGGCGCTTACGGCTTCGGCGCAGCGTTACCCCTATCAGGACACGCGGCTGACGGCCTTGGAGCGTGCCCGCGACCTGTGTTCGCGACTGACGTTGGAAGAGAAGTCGCAGTTGATGCTCGACGAAAGTCCCGCCATCGAGCGGCTGGGTATCAAGAAATTCTTCTGGTGGAGCGAGGCTCTGCATGGTGCTGCCAATATGGGTAACGTCACTGTGTTTCCCGAGCCCGTGGCCATGGCCTCGTCGTGGAATCCCGACCTGCTCTACCGCTGCTTCGATGTGGCCTCTACCGAGTTTCGTGCGCAGTACAACCACCGTCTGTATGATTTGAAGGGCGAAGACATGAAGATGCGCAGTCTCTCGGTGTGGACGCCCAACGTCAACATCTTCCGCGATCCGCGGTGGGGCCGTGGACAGGAAACCTACGGCGAAGACCCTTATCTGACGGGCGTCATGGGCGTCCAGGTGGTGCGCGGCCTGCAGGGACCCGAAGATGCCAAGTATCGCAAGCTGTGGGCCTGTGCCAAGCACTATGCCGTGCATAGCGGTCCGGAATACACGCGCCATAGCGCCAACCTGACCGACGTGTCGCCGCGCGACCTGTGGGAAACCTATCTGCCGGCCTTCAAGACGCTGGTGCAGCAGGCCAACGTGCGCGAGGTGATGTGTGCCTACCAGCGGCTGGACGACGACCCCTGCTGCGGCTCTACCCGTTTGCTGCAGACCATCCTGCGCGACGAGTGGGGCTTCCGCTATCTCGTGGTCAGCGACTGCGGTGCCATCAGCGACTTCTATACCTCTCATAAGAGCAGCTCGTCGCCCGTGACGGCATCGGCCAAGGCCACGCTGGCCGGCACCGACGTGGAGTGTGGCTACGGCTATGCCTACAAGAGCATTCCCGAGGCTGTGCGCCGCGGCCTGATCAGTGAGGCCGAGGTCGACAAGCACGTGGTAAGGCTCCTGGAGGGACGCTTCGACCTGGGCGAGATGGACGACCCCGCCGTGGTGGAGTGGTCGAAGATTCCGTATTCGGCCATGTCTACGAAAGTCTCGGCCAGCATCTCGCTCGACATGGCCCGCCAGAGTATTGTGCTGCTGCAGAACAATAATAGCATACTGCCGCTCAGCGGCAAGGAACCGATAGCCGTTATCGGCCCCAATGCCGACAACGAGCCTATGATGTGGGGCAACTATAACGGCACCCCCAACCATACCGTCACCATCCTCAACGGCATCTGTGCCCATCAGGGCGTGAGTAAAGCCAAGGCCGTGAAGGGCGGCGGCCGGGTGAAATACCTGCCGGGCTGCGACCTCACTTACGACAAGGTGATGGAGAGCCGCCTGGCTTCAGAGTGTACGGCTCCTGACGGCAAGAAAGGTTTGCGTGGCACCTTCTGGACCAATGTCGACATGGAGGGTAAGCCTTTCAGCGCCGAGTATTATACGCAACCGCTGGCCGTGACCACCCATGGCATGCACACCTTTGCCGCCAACCTGCCCATCGACGATTTCTCGGCCAAATACGAGACGACGTTTGCCCCCCGCGAGGCCGGTGAGTATGTGCTTAACGTTGAGGGCACCGGCGACTTCGAGGTCTACGTCAACGGCACGCGCAAGGAGCGTCACCACATCTGGCGCGCCACACCTACGCGCACTGTGCTGCAGGCTCAGGCCGGCGAGAAATTCCAGATTGAGGTGCGCTTCCATACGGTCAAGACGTGGGGCGCCTCGATGAAGATCGACGTGGCTCGCGAACTGCCTATTGACTATCAGCAGACCATCGACCAGCTGAAAGGCATCGACAAGGTAATCTTCGTGGGAGGCATCGCTCCCAGCCTGGAGGGTGAGGAGATGCCCGTCAATATTGACGGTTTCAAGGGCGGCGACCGCACCAACATCGAGCTGCCCCGCGTGCAGCGTGACTTCCTCAAAGCCCTGAAGCAGGCTGGCAAGCACGTCATACTGGTCAACTGCTCAGGGTCGTGTATTGCCCTTCAGCCCGAGACCGAGACCTGCGACGCCATCGTTCAGGCATGGTATCCCGGCCAAGAGGGAGGCACGGCCGTGGCCGACGTGCTCTATGGCCGTTACAACCCCAGCGGCAAGCTGCCCGTGACGTTCTATAAGAGCAGCAGCCAGTTGCCCGACTATGAGGACTACTCTATGAAGGGTCGCACCTATCGCTATTTCAGCGATGCCCTCTTCCCCTTCGGCTACGGGCTGTCGTACACCCGTTTCGAGGTGGGCGAGCCGCGCTGCACGATGGCGGGCGACGAGGCCGTGGTGACCACCAGCGTCAAAAACGTGGGCACCACCGACGGCACTGAGGTGGTGCAGCTCTACATACGCAACCCGCAGGACCCTGACGGTCCGCTGAAGTCGCTGCGCGCCTTTCAGCGTGTCGATGTAAAGGCCGGCCAGGAGTCGGTGGTCACGCTGAAGCTCAACGCATCGAGCTTTGAGTTTTGGGATGCCGAGACCAACACCATGCGCGTCAAGCCCAGCCGCTACGAGATATTAGTGGGCAACAGCTCTGCCTCCGCCGACCTCAAGCGCATAGAGATGACATGGGGGCGTTAGGCTCTCCAGGTCTCTATCTCGCAGGAGTGCGCTTTTGAGTCGGCATCGTAGTTGATACCCACCAGCAGAATGTCGCCCGTGTAGTGGGTCACCTGCTGCGGATAGTTGTGGCGCTTAATCTGGCTGATGGCCGCCTCAACAGACTTGTCCTTCTTCAGCTCGATGATGAGCGCCGGCGAGGCGACGTTTTTCCTTGGTATGAGCACCAAGTCGGCATAGCCGCAGCCCGTGGGGTATTCGCGGTGGATATGGTAGTCGTTGCGCGCGTAATAGTAGGCCAGGCTGACGACACAGGCCAGCGAGTTTTCGTCGTTATACGACAGTATGCTGGTGTTCTCAGAGTGGGCGTTGTCCATCATGCGTGCCACGGTGTCGGCATCGCCGCGAAGGGTGGCTGCCAGCAGCCGCTCCGACTGCTGCAGGGCCTGTACGACGTGCTGCCAGCGGTTCTCCTCGACGGCATTGGCCAGTTCGCCGGAAACCTCCATGTTAGGGACGTAACATTCGCTCTTGCGCCAGTTGTAACTCAGGTAGCCAAGGTGTATGAGCAGGGTGAGCACGTCGTCCTTGCTGCGCACTATCGACAGGTCGTTCTGAAACTTTGTGGGGTTCACCTTCACCCTGCCGCCTCCGAGCATGCAGATGATGTCGTCCTTCAGTCCGTCGAAATTCATGCTTATAAAATTTGTAATGGCGTCGAACGACCCCGTGGCGGCCCAGAAACTGCGGCAGCGCCCTGCGTCCACTGTGGCTCTTGTTCCTTGACGGGATTTGAATTTGCGAGATTCGGTCTGCCAAAGACAAGCGCTTAGTAAACGCTTTTCCATAAATATGTATCCCCGCCCTTCACCCGCCCCTAAGGGTCAGGTTACAGCGTGGACGGCACAAAAGTAGTGAATATTATTGAAACGGCCAAATTTTTGGCAAAAAAAGTTAATAATGTTAATGCTGTTAGATGTTTGTCAGCGATTAATGATTACCTTTGCAGTTGCTAACAGTCAAGAGAGAACGATGCTGGAGAAGACCGAGGCCATAGTATTGCACGCCTTTAAGTATGGCGAATCGCGCATGATCATCGATATGTTTACCCGTCGTCACGGACGGCTGTCGTTTGTGGCGGCGCTGTCCAAGAGCGGACGGGGCAAACTGAAGAAGCAGCTGTTTCAGCCGCTGACGCTGTTGGTGGTGGATGTTGACGTGAGACCGCGGCTGCAACTGCAGAAACTCAGCAGTGCAGCGCTGATGGTGCCATTGCCGCAACTGCAGGTGCATGAGGCGAAGCTGTCGATGACGCTCTTCCTGGGCGAGTTCCTGTATCATGCGCTGAAGGGTGAGCAGCAGAACGAGCTGCTGTTCAGCTATATCACGAGCAGTCTGCAGTGGCTTGACGGCGCCGTCGGCCATGTGGCGAATTTCCATTTGGTGTTCCTGATGCACCTGGCGCGTTTCTTAGGCTTTTATCCCAACTTAGAGGGCTACCGCGAGGGCTGTTATTTCGACCTGCGGGCGTCGGCGTTTACGGCTGATATGCCGCTACACCGCGATGTGCTCATGGCCGATGAGGCTGCCAAGGTGCAGCTGATGATGCGCATGGATTATGCCACGATGCATCTCTTTCGTCTCACGCGCCTTGACCGCCAGCGTCTGCTGGACATCATCCTTGCCTATTACCGTATCCATCTGCCAGCATTTCCTGAACTGCGCTCGCTCGACGTGCTGCAGCAACTGTGGGGGTGAAGGTTGAAGGTGGAGGGTTTAGGGGGTAAGGGAGTTTATCCAGACTTCAAGGTTGGTGTAGTCGGTGTTTAGGGAGTAGATGGTGGCGTCTTGGGCGTCGTTTGGATTCAGGTTATGAGCCTTCTCCCACTCGTCAGGCATGCCGTCGGCATCGCTGTCCTGAGGTGCCGGCTCCTGCTGCAGTGTTGGCCATCCGCCAGCCTCGGCGGGGGTGTCGATGATCCCCTGACGACCGTAGAGAGCCTCGCCGCGGGTCATTTGCCTGATGATTTCAGTGTCGTAGCTATCGCGGCGATGGCTGCATCCCACGGCTTTCACTACGGCTTTGTAAGCCTGCTGCGCATCTTCTTGGGTGGCTATTGGCATGAAAGGGAACGGCTTCTCTTGGCGGCAGGAGTCGGGACGCTTGCCGCCCACGCCGCTCCAGTTGTCACGGGTAACGCCGTCGTCGCCTTCCATCACATTGCCCTGCAGGTAGTAGCGGCCGGTGCCGTCGTCGGCCACGTCGAGCAGACGGCGGTGCTGCGATGCCGGACCGGGTTTGTAATAGTTGGCCACCATATTGATTTCGCCGTGGCGGCCGCCGCCGTAGGCCGACTTAAAGCCCCAGTTAGGCATACTATGCCGACACCGTGGAGTGGGACTGGCAGGCATACCCTATCCTGCATCTCGACCTGAACGTGCAGAAATATGAAGCCAAAGAGGATCTCTATAAAGTGCTGAACCGCCATCTGGAGCTGTGGGAGCAGCCGGGCTGTTGCGCGCCGATATGCAGACGTGGTGTCTGTCAGGGAAAGGCTGTCACCAACAGTTTTTCTGGTTGCCGACAGGGACCGACGGTGCACCGTTTATGTTGGAGCTCGTTACAGGCGACGACTCGTCAGTCCCTCTGGTTGTTGTTTGATGGGTGCAAAGATACGGTGATACTTTTGAAAATGCAAGGAAAGGGGTGAGTGTAGCGGAATCCTAAGTTTGCGCAGTGGCAGGCTACGGATAAATAGTAAATAGTCAAATAGTAAATAGTGTGACACCTCTTACACCTGGCACTTAACTCGCTGAGAATCAGTGGCTATTTTCCAGGTGTCAGTAGCACCTGAGGTAGCACCTGAGGTGACACCAATGGTGATATGCTATTAAACAACTGCACAGCAGAGATAAAATTAACAAGTGGTTTTATCTGAAAACAATTAAAAAAAAACTACAGCCAAGAATTATTCTTTCCTGTTGTTGGAACCATTTATTTTATATCTTCCTAATTGTTTCCCAAAGTTGCATAAATATACGCTCAAAATGGCGCGCGTTTTGAAAAAAACAGCGGCCGTTTTTGAAAAATCAGCGCGCGTTTTGAGAAAAACGCGCGCTGATTTGATAAAAGCTCCGAATAATTTACAAAATAGGGTCTTTTCTGTATATATATGCAGTGTTGTGTATAAATATGCAGTCTGTTGTGTCGGATGCTATCTCATACGTTTGCCCAGGTGCTACCTCAGGTGTTACCTCAGGTGCTACTGACACTCAGAAAATGGCCACTGATAATCAGTGAGTTAAGTGCCAGGTGTAAGAGGTGTCACTCTATTTACTATTTGACTATTTATTATTTACTATTTTTTTCCTTCCGAATCGCTTGGCGGTTCGGATTTTTATGTTTATCTTTGTACCATCGCTTGTAGCGGCCTTTCGGAGGGCGGAGGCGATATTGTTATTGAGACATAGATGCTGACAAATTCTTAAAGATGGACGGAAACAGATATATTAATCCCTACACTGACTATGGCTTTAAGTATCTCTTCGGTACGGAGCCCAACAAGGACCTGACGCTCAACTTCGTCAACGCCTTGTTGCAGGGGCGCGAGGTTATTAAGAGCCTTACGCTGCTGCCTGCAGAGCAGCTGGGCGACACCGAAGAAGACCGCAAGTCGGTATTCGACGTGTATTGTGAAAATGAGAAGGGCGACAAGATTATCATCGAGATGCAAAAAGCCGACCAGCAGTGGTTCAAAGACCGCTCTGTCTATTATTCCTCGTTTCCTATCCGTTCGCAGGGAGAGAAGGGTAAGTGGCTATTTGGATTGAAGGCTGTCTACACCATCGGTATCCTCAACTTTGTATTCGACGAGGACAAGGACGACGAGAATTACTACCACCACGTGGTGCAACTGATGGATGTCAATAAGAAAGAGGTGTTCTACGACAAGCTCACCTATATCTATCTGGAGATGCCCAAATTCCGCAAGACCGAGGACGAATTAGTGACGATGGACGACAAGTGGCTTTATGCCCTAAAGAACCTTCCCCGCCTGCTTGACCGTCCCAAAGCCCTGCAGGAGCGTATCTTCTCGAAATTCTTTGAGGTGGCCGAAGTGGCAGCATTATCAAAAGAGGAGTATGCCAAATATTGGGAGAGTGAGAAGATTTTCTACGACAACGTGGGCGCCTTCATGACTGCCGACAACAAAGGCTATACGCGGGGCGTTATAGAAGGGCGCACAGAAGGACGTGCCGAGGAGCGTATGGCTATAGCTCGCAGTCTAAAGACAATGGGACTGCAGATGTCAGACATTGCGAAAGCCACCGGCCTAACGGCCGATGAAATTGCGGTGCTGTAAGCTTGTCGTGAACTTGAGCAAGAAGGTTCCCCAGTTGGCTATCCGTGGTCAGGTGGTCAGCCGTCATCCGTTCATTACCGAAATCAAAGAGAAAGACGTATTGGGCGGAGGCGACCGTTTCTATATCTATAGGCAGAAGCAGAACTCCAAGGGGCAGATGTACTCGTCGAAAGTGTCGACCGTGCGCGCCACATATCTTGGCGAGCCAGGTAAGCAGTACATGTACACCATTGCCGGCGGTGAGGCTTCACCCCCCAAGGGCGATATCGCCGTCTTCAAGCCTGACAATAAGCAGGCATTTGCCTTAACCGGCCACTGGATGGAAGGTTCCAAGGAGGTGTCGCTGACGTGGGACTATATGTTCAATATGACCCGTACGGGTAAGTCGCTCCATCAGCTCTTAAAAGTGGGTGGTGGCTGTTTCGATGACCATCGTACCATGCTCTACGAGGCAGAGGGTAAACTCTATAAGTCGCCTACCTTCTTTAATCTCGGCGTCGGCTTAGGCTATGGGATGACATTTCTGCACAGGGTACAACTCATGCCTTACATCTATTATCTGAACTATGAAGGCATCTTCACGATGCCGTATGATAGCAACGATAAGCAAGCAGAGATGGACTGGACACATTCTCTCTATCTGCCTATTGGTATCGTCTATGACTATATTCTGAATCCGCGCGGCTGGAAACGCTCTGGATTTAATGTGTATGCAGGCCTGCGTATTTGTTTCTAAGGCGCGTCCTGTAGAGCAATCAGAGTGGACTCATTTATTAAAATTTCATCCGAATCGCTTGGCGGTTCGGATTTTTCTTTTTATCTTTGCACCAACGCACGGTTAGCCCATAGGGGTGAAGCGGGCGGTCTTGTATATGAGAAAGACGTGAGAGTGTGTAGAAAACAGGATATATAATTTAGAAACAAAAGACAGATGGCAGACCTTTCTACCGAGCGATACATCAATCCTTATACCGACTTCGGCTTCAAGAAGCTCTTCGGCACCGAGATGAACAAGGACTTGCTCATCTCCTTTCTCAATGCTCTGCCCTGTAGCAACAAGATGGAGATTGAGGACGTGCAGTATCTCAACAGCGAGCACCTTGGCGACGGCTACGGCGACCGCCGTGCCGTGTTCGACGTCTATTGCCAGAGGACCGACGGCGGGCGCTTCATCGTGGAAATGCAGAAGGCTGAGCAGGAGTACTTCAAGGACAGAAGCATCTATTACTCCACCTTTGCTATACGCGAGCAGGCGCCGAAGGGGCAGAAGTGGGACTACCGCTTAGAGAATGTCTACACTGTCGGCGTGCTGAACTTCAAGTTTCCCGACGGGGAGTATCCCGCCGACAAGTTTGTGCACGAAATCAAGCTGAAGGACGTGGAAGACAACCACGTATTTTATAATAAGTTGACGTTCCTTTACCTTGAGATGCCGAAGTTCAACAAGCGGGAGGACGAGCTGGTGACGATGTTCGACAAGTGGATGTATGTCCTTCGCAACCTCTCGCGCCTGCTGGAGCGCCCGAAGGCCTTGCAGGACCGCGTGTTTCAGAAAGTGTTCGAGCAGGCAGAGATAGCGCAGTATTCCCTTGAGGAGCGCCGCGAATACGAGTCCAGCGTAAAGAACTACTGGGACTACTTCAGCACTGTCAGTACAGCCGAGAAAAAAGGTCGTGCGGAAGGTCGAGCAGAAGGCGAGGTTATTGCTAACCGTAAAAATGCATCCAGGATGAAGGCCAAGGGCTATGCTATTGAAGATATAGCCGAGATTACCGGTCTGACGGCAGAAGAGATTGCCACGCTGTAGACTCGTCCTAAAAGACACTTAAATTAAAACCGCCGAAGTCACGATATATACTCATTAAACCCCTGAAAGGAGCCTTCACTGCAGCTTTCAGGGGTTGTCCGAATTTGGTTACTTAAAGCTTTTATGTTACTAACTAAATGGCGCTGAGCAGGTCGCTGTGTATCAGGGGGTTGGCGGCTACGACGCTGTTGCCCTGTGTGAAGTCTGTGTTACCGGCGTAGTCGGTGACGCGGCCTCCGGCCTCAGCGACGATGAGTGCGCCGGCCATATAGTCCCACTGGCCTATGTATTGCTCCATATAGCCGTCGAGGGTGCCTTCGGCCACGTAGCAGAGAGCCATGGCTGCGGAGCCAATCATGCGGATGCTGGCGGCGTGGCCGTAGAAGGTGTCTATCAGCCGGTGTATGGTGGGGCGGTAGGCGTCGCTGTTGTAGGGCAGTTGCAGACAGAGCAGGGCGTCGCCGATGTTGTGGGCGGCGACGTGCAGCGGCTTGCCGTCGCGCCAGGCGCCGCCACCCTGCCAGGCATAGTAGCAGTGGCCGGTGGTGACCTCGCAGACCACGCCTACAAGAATTTCATGGCTGCGGCAGAGGGCTATGCTGACGCAATAGGGTGCATAGTCGTGAATGAAGTTGGTGGTGCCGTCGAGCGGGTCTACCACCCAGCAGTATTGCTCGTGGCTGTAGGCGGCAGTGCCCTCCTCGGTGATGAACCCAGCCTCTGGCAGCAGCTGGCGCAGGGCGTCGACGATAAGGTGTTCCGACCCTTTGTCAACATACGATACGTAGTCGTGGGCGTGCTTACACTCCACGCGCTCGTCGCTGAAGGTGCGACGTTGCTCGGCAATATAGTTTGTGGCCTCGCGCGCTATGCGGCAGACGGCCATGGTCAACTCTTCAAGATTTGAGGTTTGAGGTTTGAGGTTTGAGGTTTGCGCATTGCACATTGAGATTTGAGAATTGAGATTTGAGGTTTGCATATGACTTCTAACTCCTTTTAACTACTTCTAACTCCTTCTAACTCCTTCTAAGTTCTTCTAACTCCTTCTAAAAGAACAGTTTCTCCAGTTCTTTCTTGGCCTTGACCATCTGTCGCTGGAAGGCGGCGTCGGCATGCAGGCGGGCCACACAGGCACTGGCGGCCATGCGGGCAGCGTCGACGTCGCTCTGGTAGTGGTAGCCGGCAATGACGCGGCTCTGGCCGTACTCATAGCCCGCCTTCAGAATCTGCTCGGCGCGCTCGGGGCACAGTTCGGTGAGCACCAGGGCCACCGTCCATCCGGCTGCGGAGTGGCTCGACGGGTAGCTTGGCGTGTGGTGGGAGTCTTCCTCCTCGGGAATCAGCGTGCCCTCACCAAAATAGAGGAAGGGGCGCAGGCGGTTGAAGTGGCGCTTGGCCTTGCGTGTGGCTGTGGAGGCGTCGCTGATGATGCGGGTTACGAGGTCGGCGAGTTCGGGCAGCTCGGCTTTGTTGAGCGTTACGCCCATGGGTGTGGAGAACACCTTGAGCATGGCCCCCACGTTGAGTTCTGCCTCATCGTGGGCCTGTTTGCCGCGGGGGGTGTTGCGCAGCGACTTGCCCCAGTGGTAGCGCACGAGGTCGGCGACGAACTCCTGGCTGTCGAAGGCCGGGGGCGCGGGCAGGTACATCGACCCGTCGGGCATCTGCTCGTTGGTGAGGAACGACGGCCACACCTGCTTCTTGGGTTTCACACTGTCGGTCTGCTGTGCTTGCACGGCCAGACTGGTAACTGCAAAGAGAACTAACAGAATCTTTTTCATTGCTATTGATGCATATTGGTTATTATTCTAAGAAGAAGAGGCTTACGCCGACGACGGAGATGACAGCTCCTGCGACGGCGCGCCATGTAATAGGCTGGCGGAAGAGCCAGTAAGAGGGCAGGATGATGATAATCGGCGTGAGGGCCATGAGCGTGGAGGCGATGCCGGCGCTGGTATATTGCACGGCCATGAGTGAGAAACCCACGCCGACGAAAGGTCCGAAGATGGTGGTGGCGGTGGCTACGGCCATGCCCTTGCGGTCGTGGAGGGCGTTGCGCAGCGGTGCGAGACCTTCGCGCATCAGGAGCATGACAGAGAAGCCTACGAGTCCTACGAGGCAGCGCAGGAAGTTGGCCGAGAAAGGCACGAGCCACGCGGGCAGGGCACCGGGGGCGTAGTGATCCATGCCAATCTTGCTCAATACCAGCCCCACACCCTGGCAGACGGCGGCTGCGATGGCGAAGAGTACGCCGCCGACAGGGAGCTTCAGCGACAAGCGGTGGTGGCTGCCACGTCCTAATACGGAAATCGCTATGCCCGCCAGAGTGACGAACATAGCAACGATGCCCATAGCGGTCATCTGCTGCCCTAATGATACCCAAGCTAAGGCCGCCGCCGCCAGTGGAGCCAGGGTCATGAAGAGCTGACCGTAGCGGGAGCCTATGAGGATGTAGCACTGGAAGAGGCAGAAGTCGCCGATGACGTAGCCCACGAGGCCTGAGAGCAGCATCCAAGGGATGGGGGAGGCGAGCGCCTCGCTAGTGAAGAGTGAAGAGTGAAGAGTGAAGAGTGAGAGGGGATAAGGCAGGGGGCTGCCCGTAACAAACCAGAAGAGCGCTACTGAGAACAGTAGCGCCAACGCCATGCGCAGCACGTTGAGCGTGAGGTTGCCCATGCGCTTGCTGCCCAGCTCGCTCAACAGGGCGGTGGCCGTCCATGAGAAGGCCACCCCTATTGATATCAATTCACCTAAATAATTCATTCTAATACTTGATGGTAGCCGCCTTCTTGGCCAGCGAGAGTGTGGCCGGCGAGCCCTTGATGGTGACGTGGTCGGCAGGGTCGTCGCTCTCGGAACCGTTGTCTAAGGCCCAGCTCTTGGAGACGGTGACGGTGGTGCTGCCGCCGCTGACGATGATGGCCGTGTCGCTCTTGATGCCCTTAGGCTTGCCTATGTCGTTGCTACCGGTGGTGGTGATGGTCAGCGTGCCGCCGCTAATTTCAACATTCTCAGAGCAGTTGATACCCTTGCCGCCGTCGCCACTGCTGGTGATGACAAGCGTGCCGGCGGTGACAGCCATGAGGCTGTCGCTCTTGATGCCTGCTGCCGAGGTGGTGTCCTGAACACCGTCGACGGTCTCTATTTTGCAGTCGCCACTGGTGGTGATGGTGGTGGTGCCGCCGCTGATGGTGGTGCGGGCGTCGCTGTTGATGCCGCGGGCGCCGTCGGCCTTGACATTGATGGCGAGCGTGCCGCCGCTGATGGTGAAGCCGTCGTTCACCTTCACGCCGTTGCTGCCGGTGGCAGCCACGTTGACGTTGACCGTGCCGCTTTGGAAGATGATATAGTCGTCGGAGGCGATACCGTTCTTGGCGTTGCCGTTGACAGTGAGCGTGCCGTTGCCGAGGAAATAGATCTGTCCCTCGCTGAATAGCGTGCCCTTCTGGTCGTACTGCTGCTCGGAGTAGGCAGTGCCGTCGGTGAGGCTGTTGACGGTGCCGTCGGCGCAGCTGATGTCGAGCGCCTTGCTGCACTGGTTGTTGATA
>Ga0310691_10002425_pt1 | contig 24878 bp, 17 predicted proteins | sample 176DNAGHGlowgp2_FD_203887 | JGI IMG/M metagenome (GOLD analysis project Ga0310691, IMG submission 203887) | Sheep rumen microbial communities from Palmerston North, Manawatu-Wanganui, New Zealand - 1766 DNA GHGlow gp2 (v2) (version 2) | ecosystem: Host-associated > Mammals > Digestive system >...
ATTTTCAGATACTTCTCTGAATCATGTGAGCCTATACTAAAGGACAGTGTACATTCATCTACAGGAAATGCCACATCATCTTTCATGTGCTGTTGCATGGAGAACGAACACGAACTAAGCAGAATGCTACCAGTGTACTTGTTACCATTTAAGTCAGGACTTAACAGCGAGCAGTACTCACCTTTTCTGTTGTGTGAATAGAGTTCCTTAGTAATGGAACGTAACAGCTTCATTACTTGCTGAGCCTGTTCAACAACCTTGCTTTCACAGCCTCTGAGTTTATACTCAGTTACTTCTTTTTCATCAGACATCTTAGTGCCTCCTATGTATACATATAACTGCATAAGCAGTCAAGTAGACACACAAACCAAAAGCATAGCTTGTGTGTCCGTTCACTGTTCATGCCTTTTTGTACATAGCTTCAAAAGCTTCGATGTATGCTATTACATCATGTACATATGTTACTGAATCCATGTGCTTTCTCCTTTATAAGCAAGTCTTCTTCACGGAAAGAGGTGTACCCATACCGTGACACAATTATGTTGTCTAGGAAAGTAATACCTAGCAACTTACAACCTTGTTCAAGTGCATGGCACATGTCTTTATCGGCTTCACTAGGTGTAGCATTACCACTTGGGTGGTTGTGAAAGAACACAACATTACTAAGGGGATACTTTAACATATTCCAGTACACTGTCTTCAAATCAAAAGTACATATACTGATACCGCCCTTGAACAGTTCCTTTACTTTAAGTACATGGTTTGCTTTATCAAAAGCAATGAAACCAAAGTACTCGACTTTTGCTCTTATGTACTTATTCAAAAGCTCACACACTATTTGACGTGGCAGTGTGTACCTTGTCGGTTCAATCACTGTCATAGGTCACTCCATGTACACAAGCACACTATAAAGTGTACATCATCTTGTGATATAGGTATCAAGTAATAACAAGAACACATGTCCAAGTACATCGATGCTACTGGTTTGTTACCCTTGTATACAACATCCTCTGGTGATGTACTTCCCTTTGCCCATGCCGAAGATAGGCGTACAAAGTCAGATGCATATAGTCTCTTACCTTTATATGTAAAGTATGCTCTGCCCGTAGCTGAATACTTAACTTCTTGTGGTTTACCCCAAAAAATTGTATGCTTCATTTGTTCACCTCTTTGTATATGTACTTGATTACTAAGTAATCAATCAGAACACTTAGCAAGCAATGTTTACTAAGTGTTCCATTCATTACTCAACAGCTACAGTTCTGAAACAAGTACATCTTCTATATTACACATAGTATCCACTACAAAGTGTTTCAGTCCTTGCTCATCCTTGTACATGTAACCAGTAGTAAAGTTAAACGAATTAGCATGAAGAACGGAAAGACCGAAACCGCCTTGCTTAACCATACGCTCACGTATACTTTCCCATGCACATTTCTTTGCACTTGAACACCTACCATATGCATCGTCAAGTGTACGACCTTCAACTTTCATGTACGTGTCATAATACGCTTTCATTCTTGATTTACTTATTCCCATAGTCTTTGCTCCTTTTAACGGGTAGTATTTGATTACTAAGTAATCAATCAGAACACCTAGCAAGCAACGTTTACTAAGTGTTCCATTCATTACTCAGCGTGTGAAACCTTATCAAGTCTACTTGCAAGCATATCTTTAAGCTTTGTAGCCATGTCTTTCGCTATTTCATTGGGTATTTTTTCTATGCAATCTACAAGTAAAAAGTTTACTATTGTAGCAAGTGAGTCTACATAATCACACAATGTATTGTGCTTATTTACAAGTTTATCATAGTCCTCACATAGTGCGTTGTACTTGTCTATCAGTTCATTACATTTGTTTACAAGTACTTTATATTCAGTGCTATTCATTTACTTACCTCTTGCAGTGTGTATTTGATTACTAAGTAATCAATCAGAACACCTAGCAAGCAATGTTACTAGGTGTTCCATTCATTACTCAGCGTGTGAGCAGTACAATTGCCTACCAGTTATACTTGTCAAGGTTAGTAATGCAGTTGTACAAGTCAATACCGGCTCTTGCTTTAAGGTTAGCAAGGAAGTTCTTGATTTCAGCAACACTGTACACGGGCATAAATCCCTGTGCGAGCAGTTTACTTGCGTCTGGTTCGAGTTCACTCGGGAACACGACATTCCCATCTTTGTCTCTCTTTCTGTACATGATTCTTTCCATGTTCACCTTGCCGCCTAGTTGACTGAAAAACTCCACACCAAAGTATTTCATCATCTGTGTATCACCTACAGGCAGTGGGAACAAGGTGTTAAATGTATCAAGAGCCTTGTACATTTTAGCATCTGACAATGCTTTACGTACTTCGTCTATTTCTGCCTGATTCTTGTGCGGCTTGATACAAAGTGTACCTACTGCACCACCTGTGCTACTTGTACCTGCTGAGCGATTCGAGTGTTCCCGATGATAACTGTTATACATCTCGTTTTCCTCTGGAGAAAGTGCACCTGTCAAAGGAGAAACACATCTTCCCCCTATGTAGCACCAACTAGTAGCACATGCCATAGGTGTAGACCTAGGCACATAAGGAAGATTGTCATATTCCTCTTGGGTCAAGTAGCCCTGTGCAATAATTTCTGCACTTGTTTTAATACTTGTTGGAATCTTGCCGAACTTCTCGGCAATCTCTGCAAGTCTCTTCTCATCTGTAATAGTCTGTGTAAATGTTTTCTTTGCCATAGTTGTATTCTCCTTTTTGGCGTGTTGTATTATGACTGCATAAGCAATCAACTAAGTACACACTACACTATTGTGTACATGGTTTATTGCTCATGGTGAGCCGGCAGACATTTGAGCCGTTCGAGTAATTCGTTGTTGTTGTTCGAGTAGCTTGTCTAGTGATTCGTTGTTGTTGTTCGAGTAGCTTGTCTAGTGATTCGTTGTTGTTGTTCGAGTAGCTTGTCTAGTGATTCGTTGTTCGAGGGGAAAGAGTAAAGGGGGATGAGTCAAAAGGACACAATACATGGCAACTGCACAATGATACATGCAACTAGTGGGTAGTTACTAGGGTTTAGTACCTAGATACTAGATACTAGATACTAGATACTAGATACTAGATACTAGATACTAGATACTAGATACTAGATACTAGATACTAGATACTAGCGTCTAGATACTAGCGTCTAGATACTAGCGTCTAGAAGCATACGTCAATGTACTTTTCACTGACCCACAACTCTTGACACCAGATGAAACCACCTAGTAGCTGGAATCATGCGCCGTGTGTCGCCGTGTATTGTGTCCGCATAGCAGACTGTGTATGTGTCCGGCGTCTTGCGCCCTGACATCGTGTCTAGTGGCGTTGCCCGCCTGACAGTGATACTATAACATGTTACACACGGATACACGGTAACGTACAAAAACACACACAAACTTTTTTTAGGCACACGCTCCAATAAAACCCGGCAGCCGGAGGCGATGCCGCTCTTGGCTAGGTGCACGACCAACGATGCTAGGTACAGTGCCACTGGCATCCCTCGCATGTGACACTAGGAACAAGTGTACCGGTACAGGAACATGAACAAGTTCACCGTCATCACTCGCACGTTTAACTAGGAACGAGGAACGAAGTAAGTACACAGAAAATGGCTAAGTAGTTATGAATATCATAAAAATTTTTACCTCTGTTTTTTTAATTCGGAGGAGAAAAATTTTATTCTGGTATGAGTTGAAAAATGAACCATGTCACAAAAATTTATGATATCTTTAATTTTAGGAAACTAGACAGTGTAACAAGTACCATTGCGCCTTGCAAGCGCACCTCCCCAATACCTCCTTGCTACTTAAGCCGGTGTACTTATACACAACCACCTGTTTTTGTATACATGGCTACATGATTTTTTGTATATTTACAGTTTTGTTCCTATGTATTATAATTCAAGTAGACTGTGGAGGTATACATGGTTAAAGTTATGTGTCAGACCCCAGAGGTGATAAGGTTAGGGAAACTTACACCGTTTCAGGGCGACCTTAAAAAGAGAACAAGTAAAGATGTACATGCCCTAGCGGAAAGTATACTTAGTGAAGGACTACTCATGCCTTTCGCTGTGTGGCATCACGATGACATTGACCACCTGTTAGATGGTCATGGAAGACTTGCAGCGTTGACTGAGTTGGCTTTGAAGGACAATAGCATAGCTGAACAGGACTTTCCGGTTGTGTACATAGATGCGGAGAGTGAGGAACAGGCAAGGAAGTCACTTTTACAGATTACATCTGCCTATGGTAAGATTACTAGGCAAGGTGCATGGGATTTCTGTAAAACAATACCTACCTACCATGCGCCTGCAATCAATAAGTTTGTGCACAGTAAACCTGTGACACGTGAGCTGCCTAAGAGGAACAATGAGACTGTTATAAGGATAGCTGTACCTGATGACAAGGCGCAGGCTGTACTTGACCTCTTTAAGACAGTGAGCTATATAAAGGTGTTGTAATATGAGTGATGAAGTAGTAGTGGCAAGTGTAGATGAATGGGACAGTTTCGAGTGTGAAAGCAATGTGGTTGAGCAGCAACTGGATATTGCCAAAGGTGAGTCATTCTCATCAGGTATACGCAAGATGTTGCAGCGACCTGCCTCAGACGATGTATTGCCTGTACATAACACTACTACTTCTGACAGCATGTCGCACTTTGTCTCTATCTTTGAGCTTGCTCGTGATGAGAACATAACTGTTGCGGAGTTTGTGCAGCGTGACCCACAGTATGCACTGCGTCTGGCAGAGAATTGTTGTGCCGAGTGGCAGGGTATACTTACTCAGGCAGCACTTACAGGTGGTATCAAGGGAACAGATGGTGAAGGTAGGGATGTCACATACACAGTAACTAAAAATCAGACTAAGCTTATAGAGGTCAGGGTACGTGAGGCTACTAGGCAGCTTGACTTGGTCAATGAGCTTGTGACTACTTGTTACACAGATGATGACCAGAGAAAAGATGCACTTGAGCGAGCTATGTACAAACGTGCACTTAAGGGTGATACTAAGCTTGCCGTGTACCTGCATGACCGTGTTGACGGTAGACCTGCGGAGACTAAGCAGGTTGAGTATGACTATGATAATGCCTACAATATATATGCAATCATTAAGACCTTGTTTGACAAGCAGCTTGAGGTACTTAACTCTGGTAGTGGTACTAAGCTCATTTGTTGTTCGAGACGTGCAGGTAAGACACATTTACTTGTAGCATTACTTATGATTGAGTGTCTGCGTAAACCACGTACACAGGTTATGTACATAGGTGAGACTATGGACCTGTCTGAGGCACTTGTGGATAAGGCTGCACAGGACATTATTGATGTGTGCCAGCTTAAGAATAAGCGTGGACAGCGTTTTGACTGGAAACATTTTGACAATGGTTCCAGTATAATGATACGAGGTCTTTCTAATACTAAGGACCCTGACCAGATTCGAGGTAAAGCTGCCAAAGTAATTGTAATTGATGAGTTCTTCCACTTAAAGAGCGAGCTTCTTGAGTACTTGCAGCAGGAAGTACTTGAGCCTATGCAGATGGACTATGCGGATGACTACATGTTCGTCTGTGCAGGTACACCGCCACGTATTAAAGGTACATATGGTGAGAAAGTATGGAAAACTTGGGATGTTCCACATTTCTCTTGGACATGGAGAGACAATCCGCATCCAGTAGCGATTGAGAAACGTAAGGAGTTCGTAGAGAAAGTACTCCGTGATAAGGGACTTGACTGGTCAAGTTCATTTGCCAGACGTGAGTACAACGGTGAATGGGCATACGATGATGACCTTCTTTTGTATCCTGAGTATCACACATATGATAAGCGTGAGGCAGTGCCTACTATTCAGGCATCACGTATACTGTTCGGTATAGATTATGGTGTAGGTGATAATGATACCATTTGGGGTGCAGTATGGAATGATGACGAGCAGCGTGGTTACCAGTTCTGGGAGGACAAGTTCAATCGCCTTGACATCATGCACCGTGGTATATCACAGCTTGAGTACTTGTGTGAGCAGGTGAAGGCTGCATGGAGGACTGCACTTGATTACTTCCCCGGACTTCCGCTTAAGGAAGCTAACAAGCGTATTCTGTGGGATGCCGATGACTCAGACCAACACCTTACGGACTACATGAACATTAACCTTCGCCTTGAGGGTAAGGAATACGAGGACCTTAGGCTTAACATAGGTAATGCACATAAGACGGATAAGGCTATCATGTATGATGAGCTGCGTGATATACTTAGACGTGGTGACCTGTTGTTGATGAAAGGTAGTAAGTGTGAGCATGAAGTGAACTCTACCATACTTCTCCGTGGTCCTAATGGTGAGATATATAAAGAGGTGGACCTTAAAGCGTTCCACCCTGACCTGTTACCTGCGATGCGGTATGCAATGTGGAATGTAATAGGTAGTAAAATGTAGCATGTTATCAGCATGCAATGTGGAATGTAATAGGCAGTAAAATGTAGCATGTTATCAGTATGCAATGTGGAATGTAATAGGCAGTAAAATGTAAAGGAGCGTATATGAGAGTATTAGTAACAATGCCTAGTAACTGGGGCAGGTCGTATCTTGGAAAAGGAAAGTTCGTTAAGTCTGCACCTGTGTTTAAGATTGTGGCTTTTGATAGAAATGGAAACCGCATCAATGATAGGTTTCCGTCTGAGGTGCCTTTTGGACCGGGCATGTATGACCTTCTGTACAAGCACTTACCATCCGTAGCGTCCAACCTTAATGAGGACATTACCTATGAGGGATATGTACCAAAGCGTACTAAGTCCAAAGAGAAGTATGCTTACTACGGCTATGGTAATACCCCTGACAACGGTGGTGTTAAGGAGAATACACAGGGTATAGGTATCATTGGGTATGGTGACACTGAGCTTCCTAAGAACATGGCTGAGTTTGGCTATGATTATGCAGGTAATCCTAACTACAAGTATTCTGAGCTTATGGACGTTGCACCTAACTTCTCTGACCGTAACAGCGAGGTATTGACCAACATACTTAATGAGTCACGTGATTTCAGTCCTTTACTTGCACCGTTGTACCCTTATGCCGACCCTACGTATGACCCACGTATCAATGATGAGAAAATACCGCTTAAGGAGCGTATGAAGTATGCACGTGACGTGATGGCGAAGCGTAAGGGTCTTGAAGCGTTTGATTATGACCCTACATCCGTAGAAGGGAACAGTGCGGACGGTATGTCTGTAACAGATGCCGGAAAGGTATTTGTTGACCCTGATACACATGGCTTGTCATTTCCTATAACAAGTACCGCTTTGTTGGATAATGGTGAGGGCAGAAGCGCAGGTATGAGCAACATGGCACCTAAAGCCGTTATCAGTGGTGTTTCACCTAAGACTGCAGGTGACGGTAAGACTGTGTACGGAAAAAGGAATAATGCTGTTGGTAGGTTCGGTGAGTTCGATACTACTGTGGACATTCCTGATGAAGATGTGGTCAAGTTCATGTCCACCTATTCCGCAAGTCCTACGGACCATTGGGTACCACGTATCGACCCTGTTACACATGAGCTTATCAGGGATGAAAACGGTCGGATGAAGAAGATGCCTGTGCCATTGACAATGGGTATGCCTATCTATAATTTCAACCATCCGATGTGGCAGAGGGACCCTGAGGCTGCATGGAACATGATTGACAGCTTTGAGTCGGCTATGGACTTTGATAAGTATGGCGTTGCACCTAAGTATGCTGACTACAAAGGCAATATAAGCGCAACCGAGGGTGGTAAGGCTCGTGTTATGGACTATCCGCTTGCCATACGCAAGCAGGCAGAGACAGAAGGTTACTTCCCTGAGTTCGACCTTGGAAGTAACCATAACAAGCTGCGTGATGTAGTGGATGCACGTAAGCAGGAAGGCAGGAAAGCAGCTAGGGAAGTTATAGCCGATGAAAGTCATAAAGAGACACTTCGTGAGCGTTTCAGAAAGCAGCATGAGGCTGAGGCACGTAAACAGGCTGTGGACAAGTTTGCACCTGATGACAAGAGCTTGAAGCATGGCGATGGTTCAGGCATGTCACGTGATGAGATTCGTAAGCGTTACCGTTCACTGGTGCACAATTACTTCCGTGACACGGATAAGTCTGAGCTTAACAAGCTTGGTCTGGATACTGATGAGGAAAAAGCTGTACAGCAGTACGTTACGAATACTGCCAATACTAAGGCAAAAGGTGACAGTGATATACTTACTAAGTACAACGCTTTGCCTGAGAATGAGAAGATGGCAGCTATCGTAAAGGACTATGTGCAGTGGCGTAATGACAGTAACCGTGGTAAGGCTGAGGAGAAGAAAGCCGCCGCTACGTCTGAGGACAAGCGAGCCAGAGAACAGGATAAGGCTGACAGGTTCAGGAACAGCTATGCTGCACGTCAGCACGAGGACAAGGAACGTGAGTACGGTGAGCTGTTTGACAAGGATGAGGCTGAGCGCAAGAAGATACATGTCATCAAGAAGAACGGTGATGTAGACACGCTTACCGATAAGAAAGCAGAGGTAGGCAGAACCGGTTCACAGATAAACAGGTTCAAGAGCGATTACACGCGTACACTTGGTGGGCAACCGTCCGCAGGTATGACACGGCTTAACCCTACACTGATTGATGCGATACAGGGACCTAAGTTCGGTGGAGATGAGGAATGAAGGACAAGAGAAAGAATAAGAAAAACAAGGTGAAAGCTGTGAGGGAGCCTTCGCTCCTTCATAAGCTGTTCACGATATACTATGAACAGGCAAAAAGGTGCAGGGCACTGAGGATGCTGCAGAAGCAGTCATGGTCATTTGATTTCCTTGCGCTGCTCCTTGTGAAAGCAAGTAAGATAGCAGGTCAGGGACTTAGTCTTACTGTTACGGACAGGCAGGGAGTAAAGTACACAATTACCTATGATAAGGCGAAACAGTCAGAAGCTGTGTCACGTTTTGACGACAGCATATTTAACCATTTGGATGACGATATAGCTGTCACCGACTATATCACCAGACACTCAGTCAGGTAATAAAAAGTATATTTACATTAGTTTCGCAGGGTGATAGAATTATTGGAAAAGGAGCTTGGCGATGGCAGATATAAACTGGGTAAAGGATAAGGTGAACAATGAGTACCGTCCGACGCTGTATCCCGGTGAGGATACTAAGGACTGGAATATACCTGAGGCAATAAGCAGTGACTACCACAGGCTTAATGCAATCATTGAGAATAAGTATTCACGTGAGTTCCTTAAGATATGTGCCTTTTACAATAAGATGTTCTCATCGCTTAAGACAAGTGAGTGGAACCAGTCATCATACAACACGCCTCCGTTTACGGCTATGGAACAGGAACATAGCGACACTGGGTATGGTACTAACTACAACTTTCTCAAGGAGATTGTTGACCAGTTGACGTCACGGTTAGGTACAATATCCTTTACACCAAAGCTTATGTCAGAGGAACAAAGCTTCGAGTACATAGTTTACAAGGATGAGGTGGAGCGTGTGCTCAGGAAGCTTATCAGGAACGATGACCTGCAGAGTATGTGTATTGAAGCGTTCCACAATGCGGCTGTAGTATGTTATTCGCATGCGTTCATCGACCCTTACACAGGCAGCATGGTAAAGGCTAATGACTATGAGATAGGCATGTTTGAAAGCCAGTTTAACCATAAGAAGATTAAGCAGATGTTATACAGGGACTATTCTTTCCCTGTGACCGAGGTATTCCATTACATAAAGGACATGGACGAGAAAGCTCAGGCTGAGTTTCTTGAGTCACTTACAGGCAGAAGTGCTGTAGATTTCACGATGTACTTTGACTGTGTTAAGCATGAAGTATATGTAACTATAAATGGTAAGACACTACCTGCGGCTAAGTATCCTTTTGACTATGTGCTTGTGACTACGTTCAAGTGGGATACTACATTCGCTAGGCAGCTTTCGTCGTCTGTATTTGATTTGCTGTACCCTATACAGCGTGAGGTCAATAAGATGGCTGCTAAGCAGCAGGTGATGGTGCGCAACTATAAAGGTCCGGTACCTTTGTTTAACAGCGATGCGGACCTTATACTCAAGCAGATTTCCAATGGCACAGGTGAGGCACTGTTCATAGACTCGTCACGCTCTGCTACTGAGCTTATGACGGTCATTAATCCGACACCGCTTGACCCTCAGATAGATGCTGAGATACAGAGCCGGAAAGTGACTATGTATGAGCTTGTGGGTATACAGAGTGCTTCTTTTGATATGGAGAATATGCGTTCTGCTGCGGCTGTAGTTGCTCTTGACCAGACACGTGACAGTGTGTTCCAAGCACAGATGTCAGGTATGTCACAGTACATAAAGTCATTGCTTAAGCTGTACATAGACTACCTTGCTGAGTATCCTGATAAGTCAGGTGACCGTAGGCAGATAGACTGGAAGGTGGTGTCAAAGCTCATGTCTCAGTGCTATGTAAACATGCAGCCGGTACATCTTAATGACCCTCTTTCAGATGAGCAGAAGTCAGACGATGAACAGTTTGATTATATTAAGCTTGCTACATCACGTATATTGCTTGATGTTATCAACGGTGAAGTTACATTTGATAGTTTGCCATATTACATTGAACCGTCTGAGATTGTTGTGGCGGTTGCTGTTATACTCATTAAGTTTGAGGCACTGGGTATTGATGTACCTAGTACAGTGCATGCGTTCCTCATGGCTGCTTATGTAGATGCAGTCAAGAATGGTGAAGCAGTTCTATAAGGAGTTACTATGGACGGTGGACAGAAAGTAAATATACCTCTTGATTCAGAGTTGGACATAAAAAGTTCTGATATGCTTGTACCTGTGAACGAGCCTAAGTTTCAGCACAACAGGCAGAAGTTTCAGGGCAGGTATCTGCCATCCTCAGTACGCTTTGAGCATGATGGCTATGCAGCCGGAAACGATGTATATGAGTTTAGTGCATCGGAAGCGCAGTATGAGGATACTGACAACGAGCTTGTGATAGTACGTAAGGTGTTAGATGAGAACAACCCTACTTATATTTTTCGTATACGTGATGCGGATGACCATATCATAGGTACGCTTGTGTTCAATGCTGATAGCCAGTTGAAAGAATATACCGTAGGTAGTTGTGCTATTGAGGATGACCACATAAGGGGCACGTTCAACAACAAACCGTTTGATTTGGTTTACAATAAGGACAACCTGCAGGAGCCTCCTGTCGAGAGTTCAGGTAGCTCCCATGACAGTGATATCGTGGTCACTGATTATGACATGCTATCTAAATATGCATCTAAAATAAAGTTGTTCGACATGAATGCACGTATTGAGTTGATTTTTGCAGGTCTGCTTCTGCCCAGTAATGTCATTATGAACGGTGAATATTTGTTTGGTAGGTTTTTGGAGTATTTGGACAATACTGCTGTGTGGAGGTGTGGTAAGTATACGTTTAACGTCAGTAAGCAGGGTAATACATATGTTATAAGTGTCAAGGACAGCAGTGGTACGCCTCTTTTGCTGAATGGTACGCCGGAAGTAGTGCCTGCTGTGGATGATAACAGTCTGGCTGTGCGTTTTGGTGTGAATTTGCCTGTCAATACGTATCTGGATGTTGTTTGGCAGCGCATTTATCCTTATTTTAAGAACGTGGTTGTTGCTTCTCCGGGTAATAAGAAGACGATAGCCTATGATGCCGATGAAACTAAGAACTATAACCTTTGGAGCTACAGCATGCTCAATGAGCCTGCTGCAGGCAGCGTAGTGCCTCAGCAGAATGAGCACATGTGGTACAGGAACTTTAAGAATGGGCACAGTGACTTCAATAGTAAGGTTATTAAGCATTCTTTTCCGCTTTGGGTAGGTGTGTCAAATGTCAATGTCCGGTCAAAATACCTGTCGGACTGGGGCGTAGACACATACACATCTTGGTGTACTACGGTTGACTTGAGTAATAGTAAGATACATTTCAAAACGAATGCATCAAATGATAGGCACAAGATACTTAGGTATACGGACCGTATGGATGGTGACGATATCATTGATAGATATGGCATTGCTACAGGTACCACAGCTTATGGTACATACAGTTTGTGGGTAGGTGCAAAGAGATATAATCCGTTGGACAAGATACAGGATTACTTGGATAGTGGTACGGAATTGCCTATGGACATTGACTTGGCTGCAGGTGCTCCTGATTTTGGTAACGTCATCATAAGACCTAAGTTTGCGCGGGTGTCTGATGATGTAGAGATAGGTCTTACTGATGGTATACAAATACCATGTGTGACGAGTGAGCCTACCTCTCCGGGCAACACGCTGTACCTGCCTTTTTTGAACAATGCCACTGATATTGAGAGCATACGTGACGCGTTGACGATAGAGTGTGCCAGTACGCCTAACTTCTATGTGAAAGAAATAGAGATACATTTTAGAATGATAGGTATGAACTTGCGTAGAGATTTAGGTGTCTTCGTGGAGGATAGTAATACATGGAATGTTGATAATTACATGGTCTTCATAAACATACAGATGAAGAAGCAGGGAATGACCAGACTCAGCGGTAATATGTACAAGATAAATCCTGTCAGCAGTTTCAGTGTGTCATGTAGATATGAAGTCGTTAATGGAAACACGACCACTTACAGGGATGCAGTAATACCGTTGCCTCATTTAAGGGGTGAGATTACACGTATATCGGACAGCAGCACGAACCAGGCGGCTGCCTTGGCTAAATGTACACTGGCATCCAAGATAAGCATGTGCCGCGACAGCTTTATGTATGATGATTTAGATGCTTCCTATTTTGAGATAGAGCCTGCTGATGACAAGTATTATGATGTCGATGAGGTGAATGTATCTTCTTTGTTCAGGCATGCTATAGACGGTGTGGAATGCAGTGATAAGCTGAACATAGGTATAACTCTGTGTTCGAAAGATATCATGCAGTATCTGTATTATACCAAGAAGCCGTTGAACAGCGAGGAAACTGTGGACATCACAGGACACATACCACCACATATTAAGTATAACACGCTTGATGAGACCAAGTACCCTATGGACAATAGCCCGTGGCACCGTGTGGCTATACGACCGGATTATACAGCTAGTCATACGCAGACGGCTGACCTTAACTGTTTCTTGCAGTTGATAGGTGACCCTGTTAAGTATGATAAGGACACGTTCTATAGATGTATTAAGTCGGCTGCTGACCGTGTGGAGCAGTTGGACATGCTGCCGGGCAACCATTTTACGGAAGTACTGTTGCCGGAGTTCATAGAAGACAGTACATTTAGAACAGGCGAGCCTGCTTGGTGGGTTGATGTAAGCGAGGTTCATGCTGATGATGCCGACTATATCAAAGGTACGTCGTTGGACAAGGCACAGCAGATTAGCATGCATATCGGTGATGACGGGTTTTACATGTTCGCTTATGACATCCTGCAGAATGAGCTGTTGTCTGATGTAACGAACGCGCAGGGCGGCGTGGGGCATGCTGTGTATCCTGACAGCTTTGACTATAAGGGCAGCAGCGTGTTTATCGATAGCATAGCCAAAGATGCTGACAGCAGTGGTTTTGTGGTCCGATATAGTGTACCTGTTGAATATTCTTTCGATGTAAAGGTACCTGTGTTAGTAGACCAGAATATGCGTTTGGTTAGCCTTGTTGATAATATAGCCGTTGTGAACGTTACATATAACAGCAGTGGTGTGGTCGGCAGGGACCGTTACATACAGCTTAGGATTGACTTTAATATGCGGCAGGTAGTACTCCATGAGTCGGGCGATGGTGGTGTCACTTATAGTGAGGAGCATGAGTGTGATGAGAACTGGATTAGCAGTACTGCTGTGGAAATCAAGTATGATGGCTCTGCGTACATAACATGTTGTCTGCGAGGCGTATATTCCAAAGACAACATCAGTATGGGTCATGTCAGTGTACAAGGCATAGAGGTTGTGTGCGAGGGTATGAATACAGTCCTACCTTATAACATGGATGTATCGGGCATAAGCTGTCTGTATACGGATATACAGGATGCACAGATAGACAATGCGAAACAGTTTGCAGTAATTAAGACGGATGCTGAAATGCAGTTCCTCAAACAGGCATGGGACACCACCAGTAAGATAGAGAATTTTTGGTGGATAGATGACACTCATTTGCTTGAGCTAGACAGCCATCGCTTCGTATTGCGTAGTAAGACGGATGCTATAGATGACTGGAACGGTGACGTGTTCACGGACAACAGGCATTCTGAGATATGGAACAGGACGGAGCTGATTGATTCCAGTGTGCAGCAGTATTTTTGTACATCTGCATATAGGGCGGCGGCACGGTTGGTAACGGTGTCATATGCTATGGGTGTGGTTACTCTGCATATATATAATCCGCTGCACGGTGACCATATGCTTGATGCATCTGACAGCATACATATAACACTCGGGATAAATAAGAAGGATATCACTGTTGAGGGTAGCCTGCTTAATGGTGGGCTTGCACTCAATACATATTCCGATATACAACCGGACATACTTATCACGCAGTCCAAGTGGTCGGCTACTTGTACAGATGACCGTATAATCATAGGCATACACTATGACAACAATTTTAATCAGTGGGCAGCCATCATTAATCTTAACACAGGTACACTGGAGAAAGTTATACAGGGATATGGCTTTGTAGGTGTACATGGTGAGCTTACGGGTGGTGAGATACCTACCAAGTGGTTTGACCCTGAGATAGGATTTATCGGTGCCGTACGCGACATCAAGTATCTTAAGACAAGACCTGCGGGCTATATTAAACAGACCAGTGATATTGCTAATGTGGATTCTGTTGTAGTAGGTACGGATTCACAGCAGTGGTATATAGACAGTAAGCTATCGAGTATAGTGTCTCATCTTGAGTACCTTGGTAATGGTGCGTTCAGAGCCGTGGAGTTGCCTATAACAAGTAACTATTCTGCAGGATATAAGTCTGCGTCTTTTGGGTCTTCCGTGCTGTCAGACGTAGCCATTAAGACGGAGGCAGTAAAGGATATACTTCCCATAAACAATAATGCTTGGTCCGTTGCGCTTGCATTGTGGCTGTATCCTGTGATATGGTCCATAAATCCGAAGATAACTACGGTCAATTATCTGCAGCAGACATTGGGTCAGGCTGCATATGTGCACTATAACTCAAATAACAGCTCGTTGAACAAGGAACTTGTCAGGAATGAGGGTGATGATAATCGTGTAGATGAGTATGACGTCACCAACAGGCAGGATACCAAGCTGCCTGAGATGTTGGCACATACCAATAGTGAGGAGTTGTCATTTGACAAGCAGAAAGTAAAGCAGACACAGTGTATCAAGGACCCATATACGTCCACTTTCCTGATGTGTGCGGCAGCACTCAATACGGTGACTTCGTTTGCCAAAGACAATATAAGCTTTGACGATAAGGGTGTTATGCACATTGATTTGGCTAAGAAGAACCTGTCTCAGTATTTTGAGGAAAACGCAGGTGCAAGCTTTTTTACTGACATGGCTACGCAGTCGATGGCACCTACACTGACATCGGAAGTAATAGCCTTGAAGTCATTGGATATGTTTTATTCTACATCTGAGAAACAGCAGGTAAGGGCAGGTCGTGGATATGTTAATCACAATTTTGTCGCTCAGTGCGTATCTCAGTCTGTTGAGAGCATACAGTCACAGGTTTTGCAGCAGCGTATCACGTTCATTATCAAGGAACTGTCTATGTTGCCTCTTAACTTGGAGTATAAGGTCTTGGCGAACATACGTGATGGCGTGTTGACAGAGGTAGGTTCGGTATCGGGAGCACCTTGGGCAGTACTAGGTCTTGCTAGTGGTGGTTCATTTCCGATTGGTGCACTTGCTACGATAGGTTATATGGCTGCAGAAGTGGCACTGAACTATGTGGATATAGGCAGGAAACTTGTGGCTGACCTTATGGAGGCAATGGGTGGTAAACTGCAGGCTGCAGTTACTATGCGCCAGTCGCATAATGACCATCAGGTAGAACATAAGCATAGGTATGGTTCTAAGACAGAAAGCTTCATGTACCCTTGTTTTGGTGTCAGTGCGCCGCAGAACATACGCGATGAATATGTGAGCGTGTCCATGATGCTGAGAACGTGGAGGCTTGATGCTGATATAGCTGAGTTTCCTGCGCCTGTGCAGAGTGTAAAGGACTTTCCTGAGCATGTCACGGATAAGGTGAGTGATACCATACGTACCAGTTTGAAAGGCGATGTTCCTTATTTTGCGGCTATGGTTAAAGGTGTACATAAGGACGTGCAGCTTCCTGACCGTATGGCATATGTGATAGGCACGGAGTCCTTCCTGCCTGATGATGATTACAAGAACCGTTCGATAAGTGAAAGTGAACCTGTGTTCCCTACTCCGCCGTTTCAGGACTATGTCATTGATGACGCATGGCAGCTTGCGCAGACGGCATCGGATGGCATGACAACATGGATAAGTTGTCGTGATACCAAGATTATTGACGGTGATTATTCAAATGTGGTGGTGACAGATGACTTCTGTGGTGTTGCGGCACCTTACACTGCTATCGAGGTCAAGAGAGGCATTGACAAGAAGTACATCCGTCCATGGGCAATTACACCTAATGCTATTGCTCTTAATAATACAGGAATGAACTGTGTATATGATGAGAAAATCTATCATGCTTTTGATGGTTATGGATACCGTGTAGTCAACTGGATGGGTGCTCCGGGGATGGGTAAGAACCACCAGACGCTTATGTACAGTTTCTTGGTAAATGACAGATTTAAGCGTGGTAACAAGATGCCACCTAATGAGTTTATAGGTAACTTTAGCGGCGAGCCGACAGTTGATATACATGGCGACAGCAATGACAAAGTATTCACACTTGCTACACAGCCGGGTGAAGGTGCAGGGCTTGCTACAGGTACTGTAGGTGAAGACAAGGATGTACGCAGGTATGCTATTCCTGTGTTCTCTGAGTATGTGAACACTATGCCTGCTGCTGTGAAGACAGTAGCCGTACAGACATTATCCGTTGTCGATGGCATAACGTCACTTACTACTGAGAACAGGGACCTGCAGACTGCATACAAGGCACCTGTATCGATTGATTTTACTATTGGTAAAAATAAGTACAGATATACACAGGAGTATATATGTCAGGTTACACAGGAACGTGGTGTCACATTGGTGCAGGACCTTGTACCTTGCTTAGGTCTTACATACCTTGGTTCTACTCCTTATGAAGCATACCTGTATTCACAGGCAGAGAGACAGTATTACGTATTTACAGGAAACTCTGCGCTTCGCAAGGTGGACATGATAGAGCGTTTCCGTAACGTGATAAACGGAAGGTATGACTTTGTGAATCAAGAGGTCATCTTACCTTGTGTTGCTACGTTCCTTCGCCTTGATAACAAGGTTAAGGATGACGATGATGAGACGGATAACACTATGGTGGCTAGGTTGGCTGACAACAAGTTCCTTGGCGAGGTGCAGCCGCCTCTTGATACCATCTACAATACACGTAGTGGTTTCAGGACAGTCAGTGTACCCAGTGGTATAGCTTTCCAAGGTCCTAACAGGTGCATTATCAACAGGTTCGTGGTCAGTGATTACATGATTGACCAGATTAAGTCTAATTATGGTAAATGGTCACGTGTGCCTAGGGAAGAATATCATCCGTTCCGTACATACAAAGCGAAGTATGAGCGTGTCGATGAGACCATAGGTGATAAAGTACAGGTAGAGGGTTGGACACATAATCCGTTCCTGCTTGTTACTGCCCCTCTTGGCGTGTCAGAGAATATAGACTGCCTGTTTGAGTGGGAAATCACATTCTGTTATCCTGTGGAGATGGAGAAACTTTACGGACCTGACAATTATGCTGTTGTCAACGTACAGGCTGAGACAATGACACCGGGTGGCAAGGTGGTCGCTGAGCGTCCAGTACATATATACTTGACTAAGGAGCTGTTCACTAGGTCAGACAAGTACGGTTATTATAGCTTCCGTTATCAGAGCAGATGCGGAGCAGGTAACCGTGAGCGGCTGCATATATGGTCGGACCAGTATATTTGTGTAAGTTCGCTTGACCTTGAGTACAAGCCTGTGACACAGCGAAGGACGGAGATACTTACACAGCAGGTAGATGTACAGCATCTTACGGAGATATGATAATTATCATATTTACATTTAATGTATTAAGATGTATTATTTATGCATAAAGGAGCACATTATGCCTAAACCAGTGGACAATACAGGTAGAAACGATATACAGCGTACACAGCAGGCACAGCAAACAAATACAGCAGCTGTGAACAAACCTGCACCTATCAGGTATTCCAGTGCATTGCAGATGTATGCAGCTTTTGACAATGATATTGCACAGATGCATGCCAGATATGACAGTGCACGTAAAGCATTGAACAAGGAACTTGGTGCGGCTACAGGCAACCCTGCTGCCATTGCCGAGATACAGCTTAAACTGCAGGAACTTAACGATGCGGAGCATGAAGAGTTTGTACAAATCAGGGATAAGCATGGTGTGTCTGACAAGGGACTGGCTGAGCATGAGCGTGACAAGCAGCGTGCACAGGACAGCAGGTACAACCCATCGGTCATGAGTACGGATGAAACTAAGGAAGCCGCAAGCAAGGCATGGAACTTCGTAAGGGATGCATGGAACGGTGACGGCAGTAATAAGAACAACGGTATTGCAGGCTCCCTTGCCAACTACTTTAGTTCCATGAAACTCGGTGGCAAGGCTCCGGGTTCAGAGAACTTGGAGAATCAGGCTAGGATGCATGATGTACAGGCTGCACAGGAGGATGCCAATGCTCAGCAGAATCAGCAGATTGCTAACCGTGATTACAGGGGCGAAGCGGAAAAGAACGCAGTCGCCAATGCAGCTACACAAAATGCACAGACAGTTGCGAATCTTGGTAATGCTTCTGCAGGTGCTGCTGCTCTTGAGCGTACTGTTGGTACTGCTGATTATAATACTCATATGAACCGTCAGGATGAACAGCGTGAGAAAGCTGTGGAGAAACAGCGTGAGGCATGGGGTGCCAGACAGACTGCTGAGGAAGAACGACAGGCAGCTGCAGCAGAGAACAATGACAAGCGTAACATGGATATGTACAACAGCCTTGCCAAGTATCTTTCTCAGGGTGCAGGTGGCAACGGTACAGACACCAGTGCCACGACTGAGCAGAACAAACAACCAACTGAACAGACTGGCGGTAAACAACCAACTGTACGGACTGGTGGTTTAACAATTACAGAAATAGAAAAGACCGATAACACTCAGCCAACTACACCTCCTGCAGGTACTAATGCATCGAAAGGTGACGAGAATAATACTGGTACTGAACAGAATGGTGGTGAAGTAACTACAGAAACAGAACAGACCAATAACACTCAGCTACCTACACCTCCTGCAGGTACACAGCAGACTGAGAACACTCAGCAGCAGAATAATGTAGTGCCGCCAATGCCTGCTGTAAACGGAGTCAAACCGGACAGTTTGAACATGAACGCAGTTACTGATGTGGCAGGTGAGCCACCGCTGCAGAATCAGGTGGTCACACAGGGGACTCATGATGCTATTGCACGTAAAGAGGCTTATGAAAAAGAAGGAGAGTTTTGGGATGAGTATACTGAGCAGATACCAAAAGGCGGTGATAACAACCGTAAGCAGGTATATGAGAACTTTGTGACGTTTCAAGAGGATAACCCTGATGAGATGAACAAGCCTGTAAGTGAGCAGGTAAGTGACTTCATAAAGCAGGACCCTGACAGCTATCAGAATGTGGACATCGATGAGATACTTGGTGCTCCTAAAGGCAAGTATCCGCCTTGGTTAGTTGCTCAGGCAGCCAGTATACGCAACAATGCGGAGAACGGTGGTGACAGGCAGACTGCTGATGCGCTTAGTGGACAGTTTAATCAGTTGTACTATACATATGCGAACAAGAACAGTTGGTACAACAAGCTTACTCCGCAGGAACAGAAAAGGTTCAACGAGTTGTATGCCAATGCAACTGCCCAACAGCAGGAGGCTTTTCTGAGTGCTTCGACAGACGAGCAGCAGAAAATATACCAGTCATGGATGGACGGCAGTCTTGCTAACAGAGCCAACTTGGACAATGCGGATATTCTGGGTAATCAGGATGCTTATCCGCAGTTCCTTGTTGATGCAGTTAGACGATATGAGGGTGGTAAATCCGCAGCACATGGTATTGCAGGTAATACTGGTAATAACCTTAACAAGCTCAAAGACCTGTACACAGGTGACTGGTATCAATCATTAAGTGACAGTGACAAAGAGATACTCAACAATCTGACCAAAGAGCAGCTTGATGACGTATACTTTTATCCGGGCAAGGCACAGGCGTACATGCAGGATATATTGAACGATGCTCATCTTAAGACATATGGCAGCGGCAAGGGAAGTAACTATAACACATCGCCTGCAGTAACGGACTATGACACTGCCTATAAAAAGGTCTATGAGAGCAATCCGTCTATAAGGCATGTGCTTGACAGGCTCAGTATACCACAGCATCAGTCATACATAGACATACTTAACAGCAGCTATGACCTGAGCAGGGACGAGGACGTAAAGAGAGCGGAAGGTGACTTGAGCAAGATGTCTACAGGCAATGTGCTTAATGACCTGTTAGCTAAGGACAGCCAGTTTAACAACAGGTACAATGCGTTGAAAGGTGCATTGGACAAGAAGTATGGTGCTGTACAGCAGACGGGCATGCCTGCCTATAAAGGTGATTTTTCTGATATAGGCGGTGATGAGTTCAACGGCATATATGCCAGTTGGAAGCAGTGGACACCTGAGCGGCAGAAATTGTTCGATGACATGGACAAGGAAGGACAGGAGCACTGGATACGTTTGCGTACCGGTCATGCTACTGATGCGGATGCTAGGTACTTCGCTGAGAAGTATGATGACGATAAGCTCAGGGATTTTCATCAGTTTGGTTTCGGTGACAATATGATGGCAGAGATAGCCAAAGCACGGCAGAAGCTTGCCGATGAGAACACTGAGTCGGATGCACGGCAGAAGAACATAATTGCAGGATGTTTCAGCAGGTTCTAGGAGGTGTGTATGGGCATGAAGGATAAGTCAAAATGGAACGCATGGGCATCTCCTGTGAACGAGTGGTACGCTAACCCTGTTGATGCTGCAGGTAAGCAGCCTGAGGATATGAGCGCTGCTGCTCTTAAAGAGCGTTATGCTGACCTGATAAAGGATGACCCTGTTGCTGCGAGGCAGAAAATAGTCAGTGAATGTGACAAGAATCATATTGATTGGCACAAGGGTGAGTATAAGGAACTGATGGACATGATTAATGACATGTGCATGATGCATACACAGAACAATATAATAGCCGGTGTAAGCGACAGGTATTAGGAGGATTAAATGGACGTAAAAGAAGCTATAATGCAAGTGGCATTGGATAAGTTTAAGAATGAGCTTAGTAATCCCAATTCACCAGTTGCCAAGAAGTTTAATACAATGTTATACGGTGACCCTACACAGAAGATACAGGGTCTGTTTGACAAGTTGACAGAGTATGCTGACCCATCGAATGAACCGCGCCGCGACCTAGACGATGAGCTTAGACGTTACAAACGTACACCGCTGCAGGCTGCGGGTGACATAGCAGGCACTGCTATAGGCACCATTGGTAAAGGTGCAGGTGATACCATCAGGAACACTGGTAGTATTATCGGTGATGCGCTTATGTCATTATCAAGAGGTCCTGCACAGGGCGGTATTCAGAATCCGCTTGCTCCTGTGGGAACCTTGATAGGCGGTACTATAAAGGCAGGAAGTAATTTGATAGGTGGTACTACAGGTATGCTTGGTGAGGCTATATCAGCCGTTACTAAAGATATACGCAATAACCGTGAAAAGGAACGTGAGACTGAGCTGCTTCTCAGAGAGCATCCTAACGGTGCGTTCTATGATGCTAGGCGCAAGCTGACGACAGGTGTACAGCAGGGATACAACAGACCATAAAGGACGTGTACTATGACAAATAAAGATACTAACGTACTTGGTAACATTCAGAATGTACTTGAGGAGCTTTTTACTGAGTTCCTTAGTTCACCTGAGTTTAAGGAAGTAGCTAAGCCGCATGTACACGACTATGTTATGTCTGACCTGAACCAGAAGGTCCTGCGTAACTTTGCCAACAGAGAAGAACCCCTTACACAGGAAGAACTCGCTCTTGTGGCACACATCATGGACAGGGACAACGAACCTACTGATGCAGGTGATAATGGTGATGCTGAGTGGACAGATGACATGGTTAAGGAGTATGCTGATAACCTCAGGAACTTCTTATACCAGTACAAGCAGTCTGCTACTCAGGTTGACCCGTCCATTAATCCTGATGAATACCACCGTGGTCCGATGGCACAGGACATAGAGAAAGTTGCACCTGACTGTGTGAAGGAAACGTCACAGGGTGTGAAAGTCGTGGACGGTAACCGTCTTGCTCTTGTGAACGCAGGTGTTATAGGTGACCTTGCAAGAAGGCTTATTGAACTGGAGGACAGTGTATATGGCAACAACGTTAAATAATGCACAGGTGCCAGATAAAGATGAGTACCTTGCTAAAGCTTCTGATGTAAGTAAAAAGGTACAAGATACATGGAATACTGATGCACAGAAGCAGGACCTTGAGACTTCCTATGCACGTAACCGTTCGCTGAGAGAAAAAGCTACTTCTCCTGAGACGTTGCAGCGCATATACAGGTGGTACAATAGTAACCTTGCTAAGAATAACCCTAACGGTAATCTTAACAACCAGTCATTTGACAGGACACTGGATGCATCACGTCAGGCTGACATGCTCAACAACAGGCAGTACTGGAAAGCTGCACGTATCGGACACAGGACCAACAGCAGCTTCGGAAGCACAGGAATCACTGCAGGTCAGGCATATAAGTACGAGCCTATTGAGACACAGGAAACACGGCAGATGAGAGCCAATGAGGAGCTTGACCTGAACGCAAGAAAACTGCAGCAGCAGCTTGCTGCCGATACACAGCGTTATCCATTGGACATGCAGCGCATGTTCGATGAGGCAGACAAGGACATGGCGAAGTATGTCGCTACCACAGGTGTGGACATCAATAAGCACATGCAGCAGGGTGTATGGGATAAAGAATATGGTGACAGCTTCAATACATACTGGTCAAATATGACTACTAAGTTCAGCAAAGAGCTTGATGAGGACCTCAGGCAGCGTGTGCTTAATAACATGGCTAAACTTGAGCATCCTTTTATGGAAATATATGCAAGCCTTGAGGGTGGTCAGGCACCGAGCATGCTTGCTCAGTGGGGGATGCACTTTATCAATGCCGTGGGTTCGAGTATCGAAGACCCTAAGGAACAGATGGAGACTGTAATAGAGGCTGTATCAGGTCTTGTCAATATGATTGCACATGCTACAGGTGAGGCTACAGGTGAGGTTGCAGGAAACATTTTTGACGGACTTCTCTCATCTACTGGAGGCAAGGTAGGTTTGGGAGTAGGTATAGGTGCACTTTTACTTAAAATTGTCTCTTGGTTATTTTAAGGAGTAAGCAATGTTACAGGTTGACATGAAGCACTTTGCTTCTGATGCCCTTGAGGATGCTATGACACTGGCACAGACAAAGGCACTTAACAGCTACACTTTTTCCGATTGTATGCGCTTTCTTAACTATGCATGGCGTGACATCTATGACCGCATTGCTATGATTGATGATGGTTACTATGGCGTCAACGTACGCATTACGGATGTGCTTACAAAACTGCCTCCGTTTGTCAAGAGCACTGTTTCTGTGTATCAGGCACAATCACCTATCGGATATAACCGTCAGGTGTACAGGGATGCAAGCAATATGGAGCTTAATGCAGCAGGCGTATACAAGATAAGTGGAACTGACTTATATGTGCCTGATGCCAAAAGACGCTCCATCTGGCTTTACTATGTTCCTGCATGTCCGCAGATATTCTTTACGCATCACAACCGTGACCCAAAAGTGTATGAGAACAGCATCAATGCGGAAGAGCATGTTGTATGGGGAAAGGATACCGTAAGGTGCAAGGACTATAACCTGTGTCAGCTTATAGGCTATGATGCTCTTGATACCGTTGTGGACATTGCGTCAGCTGCTGATGAGGTTATACTTACCGTAAAGAAATGGGTACTTCATAACCGTGTAAGCAATGAGGATGAGGACATCACTGATATGCTTGTACCTGAGTCAGATGATGATAACTGGCAGATATGCTACATATCCTGTGACTACCCTTATATATTCGTATCCTATGTGCACAGTATTACAGGAAAGCACTTATCCGGCTTCTTTGATGCTGAGCGCAATTTCAATGAGTACAATCCTTTTGCTTTTACCGGACGAGATTCAAATGTAGAGTATGTGGACTGCCATTGGAATGATAAGACAGGTATGGGTGTCATAGTCAAGGACTGGAATGACCTTGATGAGAACCACCATCCACGTATAAAAGAGCTTGGTTGGACACCTGATACGCACCTTGACTACCCTATACCTGAGATGTACCGTTACCTTGTTGCGCGTCTTGCTGATAAGTTCTCTGCATTGAACGAGTCAAATGTGATGGGCGTACAGAAAGAGCTTGCTGAGGCTAAGTATGCATTTGAAGCGTTCCTTGACCGTGACAAGGGCGCATGGAAGCGCATAACCAACGTGAACCCACCGACAATATCGGATTACCTATAGGAGAGCAGCATGATACCTGAAACACGTGAACAGGCTGAACGTCTTAATCCTCGTGGCTGTGCTACAGAAGAA
>Ga0310691_10002427_pt1 | contig 24877 bp, 21 predicted proteins | sample 176DNAGHGlowgp2_FD_203887 | JGI IMG/M metagenome (GOLD analysis project Ga0310691, IMG submission 203887) | Sheep rumen microbial communities from Palmerston North, Manawatu-Wanganui, New Zealand - 1766 DNA GHGlow gp2 (v2) (version 2) | ecosystem: Host-associated > Mammals > Digestive system >...
AAAGCGTTTTTCGGCCGGGATGCAGAAATGGTCTTTGTCGGCAAAGTGGATTATGCCCATGATGCGCCAGAAGTCGTTGATCCAATTGGGGTAGTAAAACGGCATGCACCAGCGGTGGGGCTGGGGCGGGAAACTGCCCAGGAAGAGCATGCGCGCTCCCTCTGGGAGGAACGGCTCAAATGGGTGGCGCTCCGTGTCCATGCTAGCGGATGAAGTGCATCGGGGCCCAGGGTTCGTCGCCGCGGCCGGGGGCTGTGGCGCAGCCGCGCACGGGCTTGTTGCCAATCCAAACTATTTCGCTGTCAATGCCGTTTTTCTGAAGTTGCGCCGCCACTTCGGCAAGTGCGGTGGCGGTATTGCCTTTCTGGCGCGGACTTCCGTTGATGAGTAATGCTTTCATGCCGTGAAGTTACTATAATTTTGCCGAAAAAATGGCTACCTTTGCTTACTAAAAACAAAGGACTGTGACAAAACTCATTCTCTGGGACCTTGACGGGACGCTGATAGACACAATTGAAGACCTTTCGGCTGCGGTGAACCATGCGCTGGAGATGCGCGGGCTGCCGCTTCACAGCATCTCCGAATACCGCGGCATGGTGGGCCACGGGGTGCGAAACCTGGTGAAACTGGCGCTGGAGGCCAGCGTTGGCCAGGCACCGGATGATGCCGATATAGACGCTGCCCTCTCAGATTTCAAGGCATACTACACCGCGCACATAGATGTCCACACCCGCCCTTATCCCGGGATTCAAGAGCTCCTCAAGGACCTTCACGCCGCCGGTGTCCAGATGGCCGTGGCGTCAAACAAGTTCCAGGCAGGGACGGAGCACCTTATCAAGGAATTCTTCCCTGAGATACCGTTTGTGGCCATCCTCGGGAACCGTGAGGGATATCCGTTAAAGCCTGACCCTGAGATTGTTGCCGAAGTCCTCCGCGCCTCCGGCTTGCAAAAAGAAGATGCCGTAATGGTAGGGGATTCCGGAACCGATATGCGAACTGCCGCCAACGGGGGAATAGCCGGCATTGCCGTCGGTTGGGGTTACAGGCCCATGGGCGCCACGGCCGAATATCGCTTTGCCGGCAGCGTCACGGAACTCCGGACTCTTCTTTTCGGCCGGGAGTTTTATGTAAGTGAGCCCATGCCCACGCCTCCGCCGGAATTTAAAACGCCTTTGCAAAAGGCTGTATATGAGGCGTTTGAACGCTTGGAAATTCCATTCACCCGCGTGGATACAGACCCTGGCATCACCATGGAAGACTGCGCGCACATAGACGGTGCCCTGGGAACGCGCATTGTCAAAACGGTGTTTGTGTGTAATCGGCAACAAACGGAGTTTTACCTCTATGCCATGCCCTCGGATAAACCCTTTGTTACCCGCGATTTCTGCGCCGCCCTGAGCATTCCCCGCGTGTCCTTCGCTTCCGGGGAAAGCCTTCAGGCGCTCACCGGGGTAACTGCCGGCGCCACCACCATCTTAAGCGCCTTGTTGCCACAGGCCGCCGGCGTGCACATTGTGCTGGACCGCGCCGTGGCCGATGCCCCCTGGTTCGCCTGCACCGACGGCACTCCCACCTGCTTTGTACGTATTTCCATGCATGATTTGTTGGAGAAATACCTCCCGTCCTGCGGTGCCGTTCCTGCCGTAATCTAGCAATGAAAACCGTCATCGCCATAGACTCCTTCAAGGGCTGCCTTAGTTCCGTTGAGGCCAACAGGGCGGCGGCCGAAGGGGTGCGGAGCGCGTGCCCGGATGCGGAGATTGTGGAGGTCCCGGTCAGCGACGGCGGCGAAGGCTTTTTGGAGGCCTTCCACGCGGCTATCGGTGGCCGGTTTGTGACGGTTCCGGTGATGGACCCTCTCATGCGACGCATTTCGGCCCGATACCTCCTGAAGGGGCAGACGGCCGTGCTGGAAGTGGCTGAGGCTATTGGCCTTACACTGCTTAGCCCGGAGGAACGGAACCCTATGGCGGCCTCCAGTTACGGCGTGGGGCAGCTGGTTGCCGATGCCGTGACAAATGGCGCCAGGCATATCATCGTTGGCCTTGGCGGCAGCGCGACCATCGATGCCGGCAGGGGAATGCTGCAGGCGCTGGCGGGAATCGAGTCGCTTCGCGATGTCCGCTTCACCATTGCCGCCGATGTCGACAACCCGCTCTGTGGCAATCAAGGTGCCGCCATGGTGTTCGGCCCGCAGAAGGGCGCGACGCCTCAGATGGTGCGCCTTCTGGACGACCAAGCCCGCCAGTTTGCGGCCGATTCCGCCAAGCGTTTTGGCTATGATCGCTCCGGGATGAAGGGCGCCGGTGCCGCCGGCGGGCTGGGCTATGCCTTTCTGCAATACCTTGATGCTGAATTTGTTCCGGGGGCAGAACTCCTTCTAAGTTCCATCGGCTTCGATGCCCTTGTTGCCGATGCCGCCCTTGTTATAACCGGCGAGGGTTCCGCCGACCGCCAGACTCTGATGGGCAAACTGCCCATGGGCATCCTCCAGCATTCCGGTCGCGTGCCCGTGTGCCTCATTGCCGGCCGTGTCAATGACCGTCCGGAGCTGCTGAGGGCCGGATTTTCGTACGTGGAGTGCATCAATCCTCCCGGCCTCGCCTTGGAAGACGCCATGAAAAAGGAGGTGGCGCAGCAGCACATCAGCAGCACGGTCCGCCAGCTGCTCGGCGCCTTCTAGCCAAACAAAAGTGTGTTTTATGCAACAGGACTCCCTCAAAGGCCATCTTTCCATTGCCGCGGCGTATACCATCTTCGGCCTGAATCTGGTGTTTTGCAAGGATATAGCAAATTCCGAAACCGTTTCTCCGTATGTCCTTTTCACGCTCAGGGCGGTCGGGGCCAGCGCACTGTTCTGGCTGTTGTCACTGTTTATGCCGAAGGAAAAGGTGGACAAGGCCGATTACCCCAAAATCGCGGCGGCATCCATGGTGGGGCTTTTCATCCCGCAGATGACTTTTCTCATGGCTATTACCGTGACTTCGGCCATCGACACGGCCATCATCGGCACGCTGGGGCCTATTTTTACCATGATTTTTGCGTTTCTCTTTCTGGGAGAGCCCATTACGGGGAAGAAGGCCGGGGGAGTGGCGCTCAGTTTCGCGGGCATCCTGTTTCTCATTTTCAACTCTGTCCACCAAGGCGGCGCTGCCTCTACATCCCCGTGGGGCGTTGTGCTGCTGCTCATTAACAGCCTCAGCTTTTCCCTCTATCTGGGCCTTTTCAGGCCGCTGATTTCCAAGTACAGCGTCATCACTTTCATGAAGTGGTCGTTCCTGTTTTCCCTGATTGTCTCCCTGCCGATATCGGCCAAAGGCCTCCTGACCACAGATTATGCCGCCATCCCGGGGAATGTGCTTTGGGAAATAGGGTACCTCATTTTCTTCGCCACCTTTGTGGCTTACTTCCTCATTCCTTACGGCCAGAAGTTCATCCGGCCCACCCTCGTGAGCATGTACTCCTACCTCCAGCCCATCATTGCGGCCATCGTAAGTATTTGGGCAGGCGTGGATTCCCTCACCTGGCAGAAGGTCCTTTCTTCGCTCCTTGTTGTTGGCGGCGTTATTCTTGTTAGCCGATCCCGTGCTGCGGGGCAGCCTTAAGCATGGCTTCACATCCCCACTCCAGGCCCCTGGCTTTGACCAGCGCCTTCATGATGAATTCGGCCATCGGGCTATAACTCTATAACTCCCGGCAAAGATACCACGGTTTTTGAGTATCTTTGCGAGCTAAAATGAAAACAATGCCGGACAAGATAGAAATCCGTGGCGCCAAGGCGCACAACCTTAAGAATATAGATGTTGATATCCCGCTTGGGAAAATTGTGGGGATTGCAGGGGTTTCCGGTTCCGGGAAATCGTCCCTCGCCCTGGGCGTGCTTTATGCCGAAGGCTCCCGCCGCTACCTGGAATCCCTTTCCACCTACACCCGCCGCAGAATGACGCAGGCCTCGCGTGCCATGGCCGATGACGTCCGCTACGTCCCCGCCGCCTTGGCCCTGCACCAGCGCCCGGGCGTTCCGGGCATCCGCAGCACCTTCGGCACAATGTCCGAGCTCCTTAACAGCCTCCGGCTCATGTTCTCCCGCCTTGCCAGCCACCGCTGCCCCAACGGGCATTACCTGGAACCGACGCTGGACGTTGCGGCCGAACAGCCCATCTACTGCCCCGTATGCGGGGAACGCGTGTATGCCCCCGGTGCAGAGCAGCTTGCCTTCAACAGCGAGGGTGCCTGCCGCTGCTGCGGAGGCACGGGAATCGTGCGCACCGTGGACGAATCCACCCTGGTCCCGGACGAGAGCCTCACCATCGACGAGGGGGCCGTGGCGCCCTGGGGCTCGCTGATGTGGTCGCTGATGAAAGACATCGCCCGGGAGATGGGCGTCCGCACAGATATCCCCTTCAGAGACCTCACCCCCGAGGAGAAGGAAATCGTCTATCACGGCCCGGCCGAGAAACGCCATATCATCTACAAGAACGAAAAGACCAACGGCTTTGCCGAGATGGACTTCACCTACTACAGCGCCGTGTACAGCGTCCAGAACGCCCTCTCCAAGGTGAAAGACGAGGCCGGCATGAAGCGCGTGGAGAAGTTCCTCAAGGAGGACGTCTGTCCCGAATGCGGCGGTACGCGCCTTTCCGAGGCCGCCCGGGCGCCCCTCCTGCGCGGAATCAACCTGGCCGATGCCTGTAAGATGACGCTATCGGAGCTCATCGCGTGGGTGAAGGGCGTGCCGGCGTCGCTTCCGGAGCCCATGCGGCCCATGGCGGAACGCATCTGCGAATCCTTCCAGGACACCGCCCGCCGCCTGGTGGACCTGGGCCTTTCCTACCTCTCGCTGGACCGGGCGGCGGCCACCCTTTCCACCGGGGAAAGGCAGCGGGTGCAACTCGCAAGGGCGGTGCGCAACCGCACCACCGGCGTGCTGTACGTGCTGGACGAACCCTCCATCGGCCTGCATCCTTCCAATCTGGAAGGCCTCACGGGCGTGATGGACGACCTGGTGGCCGACGGCAACACGGTTGTGCTGGTCGATCACGACACGGATGTTCTGGGGCATGCCGACTGGATTATCGAACTGGGCCCGGAGGCCGGTGCCAAGGGCGGGACGGTGATTGCACAGGGCACGGTAGGGGAGTTGGAGGCCAACCCCGCATCCCGAATCGGCCCGTTCCTGAAAAGTGGACTGAAACCGGCTCCGCGAAGGGAAGACCTCTTCAATATCGGACGCATCCGGATGACCACCGGCGCCATCCATACCGTGAAACCGCTGGAGGTTACTTTCCCGAAGGGGCGCCTCTCCGTTGTCACCGGCGTATCCGGCTCCGGCAAGACCACCCTTATCCTGGAGAGCCTGATTCCCGGCCTCAAGGCGCACATTGATGGCGCCAAGTTGCCCCAGCATGTAACTGATATTGAGGCCGAAGGCATCCATCAGGTCAAACTAATAGACGCTACGCCCATCGGCATCAACGTGCGCTCCACCGTGGCCACTTACGCCAATATCCACGACGAGCTCAGGAAGGTCTTTGCCAAAAGCGACGATGCCAGGGCCGCTGGCTGGAAGGCCGGGGACTTTTCCTACAATACCGGAAAACTCCGCTGCCCCACCTGCGATGGCACAGGTTCAATAAGTCTCGATGTCCAATTCCTTCCGGATGTGGATATCCCCTGCCCGGACTGCCACGGTTCCCGTTATGCGCGCGCGGCCTGGGAAATTCACCGCAAGGGCGGTCACACGCTGCCGCAGTTGATGGAAATGAGTGTGGACGAGGCCCTGGAGGCCTGCTCGGACCTTTCCCTTGTAAGGACCCGCCTGCAGGTGCTGCACGACCTCGGCCTGGGCTACTTGACGCTGGGGGAAGCCACGCCCAGCCTCTCCGGTGGTGAGGCGCAGCGCCTCAAGCTGGCCAGCGAGATGGGCCGCGGGCAGGGTGATTCTGTGTTCGTTTTCGACGAACCTACCATCGGCCTGCATCCGCTTGACGTTCAGACGCTTATGAGGGTATTCCGCCACCTGATAGACAACGGCGCCACGGTCATTGTCATAGAGCACGACCTGGATGTAATCCGTCAGGCCGATTATCTGGTGGACATGGGCCCCGGCGGCGGCATCCAGGGCGGCAGGATTGTTGCCACCGGCGCTCCGGCAGAGGTTGCGGCAAACGGCGGTAGCATAACCGGAAAGTATCTGTAGTCAAAAATCTTTCCCTTTGCAACAATGAACAGAACATTTGCCTTTATCGGTATTCTAGTTCTCCTGCTTGGAGCTATCGCATATACTACGTATAGGATATGGCACATCCTGCCGCTGACGCATGGGGGAAAATCGGCCGTGGCGGCGCTGTATCTGCTGTGCTTCCTGGTCATTTTTCCGCACTACATGCTGGGGAGCCGGATGCCGTTCCCCCTTGCCGCCGCCACGTACGAGATTGGCAATTCGTGGCTGTTTTTCTTCCTCTACGCCCTGCTGTTCTTTCTGGTCCTGGATTTCGGACGACTCATCCATTTGGTTCCTAAAGATTTTGTGCTCAATTCTTTGCCAGGTAGTTGCGTTGTTTTCGGCGCTATTGTCGGCCTGCTCGCATACGGCGGTCTCCACTACCATCACAAATACCGCGAAACCATTGAAATCACTACGGAAAAGCCGTTGGAAAAGCCCCTTACCATTGTTCTTGCCAGCGACCTTCACGCCGGGTATCACAACCGCGGAAAAGAGCTGGGCCGATGGGTGAATCTGATCAACGCCGAACATCCGGACCTGGTCCTTTTTGCAGGAGACATCGTTGACGGGTCGCTCAGGCCGGTCACCGAAAAAGACTACGGGAGCATCTTCCAGAGGATAGAAGCCCCTGTCTATGCGTGCCTGGGAAACCACGAATACATCGGCGACGAGGAAAAGGCTCGGGAATTCCTCTCCAAGGCGGGTATCAACCTCTTGAAGGACAGCACAGCAGATACCTGCGGCATCCGGATCATCGGCCGGGACGACCGCTCCAATCCGTCCCGGGCGGCGCTATCGGAGCTTTTCCAGGCCGACGACCGCTTTACGATTGTCCTGGACCACCAGCCCAACCATTTGGAGGAGGCAGAGGAGGCCGGGGCCGACTTCCAGTTCAGCGGCCACACCCACCACGGGCAGATCTGGCCCGGCAACTGGCTCACCGACGCCATGTTCGAAAAGGCCTTCGGGGCGTATCAGAGGGGCGATACCCGCTACTACATCTCCTCCGGTCTGGGCATCTGGGGAGGCAAGTTCCGCATTGGAACGCGCTCAGAGTACATTGTACTGAAACTGAACAAGGCCCATTAAGCGCTTCTAATGTCCATATCATCGGCCATTAATGATTAACTTTGCAAAGAAAAAACATGCGATTTAAACTGTTATTTCTGGCGCTGGCGCTCTTGCCCACCTATGCCTCTGCCCAGCAGGAAATTGTACTTCCGCTGCATCATGGCTGCGGAGAGTTGGTTTATACGCGCCGGGAGGGGTGGGCGCTGCGGCCGGACACGACGGGCACGCTGCATTTTCCCCGGACCTATGTCTTTGAGGGGGAAATGGGGCAGGGGCTCCGCGCCGTGGCGGAGTACGACGCCGACAGCGTGCTTGTCCGGACATGGCGCCTTTCGCCCCTCACAGACGGCGTCTGCGTAGAGCAGGCCCCCTACGGACGGGCACTTTACACCTTCGACAGCCTGGGCACCCTTGTCTCTGTCCGATACCAAAGCATGGAGGGCAGCCCCCGGCCCGGTCCGGGCATGCCGTTTCCGTCCCCCGAAAAAGCGGGAGCTACGCTGGTGCCCGTTTTCGATGCCGGCGGAAGGCGAATCGGCCTGGCCGATGGCATCCCCGGTACGCTCCTGGTCCAACGCGGCTTCGGGGCGCCCGCAGATACCGTTTTTTTTGCCGACCCCGTGCACGACCCCGCCGACATGGCGGACAGCACTGCGCTGGAATTCATTGCTGAGGGCGATGTCCGTTATTCCCTCAGGAAGGTAGGGGTTTATGACCGGGCCCACCACGGCCTCATCCGGGGCCTGCTTTTCCTGAAACGCCGGAGTGCCTACTACGGCCCGCTGGACTTTGCACGAACCGGCGAGCATCCCATCAGGCGGGGCACATTTTACGTCGCCCGCACCGCCCGGGAAGGAGCCCTGGCCCATAGCAATTACAACTTCGGCAATTTTCTCTGGGGAGCGGCGGCGCAGGCCGTGGGCGTGCCGCTGTGGATTTCGCTGCTGGGCGCCCATATCAACAATATGATGCATACCCACGGCCAGCCGGATTCCAAAGACGACCAGCTTTCCATATCGGCCGGATATCATTTCTCTAAAGATATGAAGTAGTTATGACGCAAGACCAGCTTTGGATAAACCGTTACATCCAGATTCGGGACTTCATGGAGGTGAACCACCGGAAACCCTCCAAGCACAATCCAGAAATCCTCAATGCCGGCGAGATGAAGGCGGAGCGCGTGAAGATCAGTATCTTTAGGACTTGTTACTAATCTGAAAAATCCGTAACTTTGTAATCCAAATCATTTTGAATTTTTATGGATAGGGAAAAGGATTTATTCTGGAGGGTATCCAATTGGTATTTCAGCAAGAAAGTGCTGCCGTATTGGGTAATTATCCTGGTAGATACGGCCATGGTGTTCCTCTCCTGCATGTTCGCCTTTTGGGTAATCAACAAGTCCCAGATTACCTTCGACCACCATGTGGAGCTGCTGCTCGCATCGGCTTTTTATGCCGTCCTGAGCTGGGTGGGTTTCCGTATTTTCAAAACCTATTCCGGAATTCTGCGTTATTCCAGCTTCGTTGACCTTTTGAAGGTGGTGTATGCCAATTCCGTGAGCCTGGCTCTTTCTCTGCTCTGCTGCCTGCTGTTCAAGTGGCAGGAAGTACCTTACCTGTCCCTTCTCACTCCCGGCAATATCCTGCTGTCTTTCCTGCTGGCCACCCTGGCCATGTGGGCTTTCCGGATTGTGGTCAAACTGATGTTCGACATTGCCAACGCCAATTCCAACGCCATGCGCACACTGGTTTACGGCGCCCTTTCCGGCGGCGTGGGCCTGGCCAAAAACATCCGTACGCAGCGTCCGGTCCGTTTCGACATCCGCGGTTTCATCTCCCACGAAATCCGCATCCGGAACATGAAGCTGCTGGACCTCAAAGTTTACAGCATAGATGACGACCTGGCCGAGATTATCCGCAAAGAGCGCATTCAGGCCATCCTGGTAAGTCCCAGCCGTGTGATTGATTTCCGGAACAACCAAAAGATGCAGGACCTCCTGATCGGGGCCGGCTGCAAGATTTTCATGGTACACGAGGCGCAGGAATCGGCCGTCCGCAACGGTGAACTGCAGGAGGGAGACATTCAGCTCAAGGAGGTGAGCGTGGAAGACCTCCTGCCCCGTTCGGAGATTCGCGTGGACATGAAGTCCGTCTACGAGCAGTTGGCCGGAAAGCGTGTGCTCATCACGGGTTCCGCCGGTTCCATTGGCCTGGAAATCGTGAAGCAGGTGGCGGCCGCCGGTCCGGAGAGCATGATGCTCATAGACCAGGCCGAGACGCCCCAGCACGACGTGCGCCTGATGATGGCCAAGAACTTCCCGCAGGTGCCCTGCAAGGTGGTGGTGTGCAGCATCAGCCGCCGCACCCGCATGGAGCATGTTTTCGAGGCCTTCCGCCCGGATTATGTCTTTCATGCAGCCGCCTACAAGCACGTGCCCATGATGGAGGACAATCCCTCCGAGGCCGTGCTCAACAACATTTACGGCACCAAGATAATTGCCGATCTCAGCGTCAAATACGGCGCCAAGAAGTTCGTGATGATTTCTACGGACAAGGCCGTGAATCCCACCAATGTGATGGGCTGCAGCAAGCGCATCTGCGAGATTTATGTCCAGAGCCTGGACCGCAAGCTCAAGCTGGAGGCCATGTCCCGGAAAGACAAAAAGGAATATACGCAGTTTGTCACCACCCGATTCGGCAACGTGCTGGGCTCCAACGGCTCCGTGATTCCGCTCTTCAAGGAGCAGATTCGCAACGGCGGTCCCGTGACGGTCACGGACGAGCGCATCGTGCGCTTCTTCATGCTCATCCCCGAGGCCTGCAAGCTGGTGCTGGAAGCCGGCACCAAGGGCAACGGAGGAGAGATTTTCGTCTTCGACATGGGCGCCCCGGTCAAGATTGCCGATTTGGCCAAGCGCATGATAGCCCTCTCCGGCGCCAAGGGCGTCGAAATCAAGTACACCGGCCTCCGCGAGGGCGAAAAACTCTACGAGGAAGTGCTTAACGAGATGGAAAACACCAAACCCACCTTCCACGAGAAAATCCGAATCGCCCAGGTGCGGGAATACGATTACGAGGAGGTGTCCAAGGAAATTGATGACCTGGTGGCCCTGGCCAAGCTCTACAACGACATGGACACCGTCCGCAAGATGAAACAGATTGTACCCGAATACAAGAGCAACAACTCCGTCTACGAACAGCTGGACAAGGAAATTGAAGCCGGGGGGGGTATAAAAACGGACGGCACCTCCATCCTGTAGAGGCACCGCCCGAAGAAGTCCTTTAAGGAAGTTTACTTCCCGAAGAAGCGTTTGTAAAGACCTAGGAAGCCTGCCCCGTGGCGGGCTTCGTCTTTTGCCATCTCGTGGACGGTGTCGTGGATGGCGTCGTAGCCCAGGGCCTTGGCCTTCATGGCAAGGGCCAGTTTGCCCTCGCAGGCGCCGGCCTCGGCCTCATAACGCTTTTTGAGGTTGGTTTTGGTGTCCCAGACCACTTCGCCAATGAGCTCGGCATACTTGGCGGCATGCTCCGCCTCTTCGAAAGCATAACGCTTGAAGGCCTCTGCAATTTCCGGATAACCTTCACGTTCGGCCTGACGGCTCATTGCCAGGTACATGCCCACCTCGGAGCATTCTCCGGCAAAGTCGTGCTGCAGGCCGGCCCAGATTTCAGGGTCGCAGCCTTTGGCAACGCCCACCACGTGCTCGCAGGCCCACTGGGGGTCACCTGCCTCTTCCTTGATTTCTACGAATTTTTCTGCCTTGGCATGGCATACAGGGCATTCTGCCGGGGGATTGGGGCCTTCATGTACGTATCCGCATACGAGGCATCTGAATTTTTTGTTCATATCATTTCTCTTATTGTGTTGTTATTTTGAATCTTTCTAAAAGAAAGTTCCTCTTGCAAAGATAAGTAAATTTCCGATATTTTTACTAATTTAGCGGAAAAGTATGACGCCTTTTTTAAAACAGGTGGCTGCGCACTATCTGGCGGCCCCCGACATACAGAAGCGCTGCTTCATCTTCCCCAACCGGCGCTCCCTGGTATTCTTCAAAAAATACCTGGGAGAGGCCTTGCAGGGCACTGCACCCATCCTGGTGCCGCCGCTCTATACCATCAACGATTTCTTCTATAAGCTGGCCGATGCCCGCACCACGGACCGCCTGCGCCTCCTTGTGGCCCTCTACGACTGCTACAAGGCGCTTAACGACAAGGCCGAACCCCTGGATGAGTTTCTCTTCTGGGGGGAGGTGCTCCTGGCCGATTTCGACGACATCGACAAATACCTGGTGGACGCCCGCGCCCTCATGCAGAATGTGGGTGACTTCAAGGCCATCCAGGACCAGTTCGAGTACCTGAGCGAGAGCCAGAGAGAGGCCATCGGCCATTTCCTTTCCCATTTCCGGGATGCTTCGGGCAAGTGGAAACTCAATCCCGAGGCCGATGACGTCAAAGCCCGTTTCCTCCGTTTATGGAACCTTCTTTTCCCTCTGTATGAGGCGTTTAACAAAAAGTTGGAGGCTGGTGGCATGTCCTACGAAGGAAAGGTGTACCGTGCCCTCGCAACCCGTCTGAAAGAAGGGGAATCCGTGGCCGATATCCTTGCCGAGGCCTTCCCGGAGGTGGAGGGTTATGTCTTCGTGGGCCTCAATGCCCTGAACGAATGCGAGCGCCTGGTGCTCTCCCGCATGCGGGACGCCCGCCTGGCCGAGTTTTCCTGGGACTATGTGTCGCCGCAGATTCAGGACAAGGCCAACAAGTCCTCCTTCTTCATGCGCCGGAACCTGGTGGATTACCCGCAGGCCTTCCCGGTGGAAGGCGGAACGGGCCGTCCGGACGTAACGGTGGTGAGCGTACCCTCCGGCGTGGGGCAGGCCAAGCTGGCTCCCTGGATTCTGAAACAGGTAGGGGGAGACCCTGTGGAGACCGCCTTCGTGCTGCCGGACGAGGGCCTGCTGCTGCCGCTGCTGAACTCTATCCCGGAACAATACGACAATGTGAACGTGACCATGGGTTATCCCATGACGGGAAGTGCCGTCTTTGCCCTTCTCACCAACCTGGGCCAGATGCAGCTGCGCCTCCGCCATACCTCCGCCGGCTGCTTCTTTTACCACCGCGAGGTGCGCGAAGTCCTCTCCTCCGGCCTTCTCAAGCCCCTTTTCTCGGAAGAGGAAAAGGCCGCCGTCTCCCGGATAAAGGCCGATGCCAAGTACTACATCCCGCTTCAAGACCTGCAGGCGGGGCCGCTGATGAGTCTCCTGTTCAAGCCCGTGGTAGAAACGCCCACCGAGGTGAACGCGGCGCAGAACCACGCGGTGGAGGCCTATTTTTCTGAGCTGCTGGCCTATATCGGATCGGCCCTGTCGGGAAGGGAGGATTATCTGGAACTGGACTTTGTGGCACGCTGCCACAAGCAGCTGAACATCTTGCAGGAAATGGACCTGGAGGTTCTTCCCGCCACGCATGTCCGCCTTCTGGAGCGGCTGCTCCAAGGCATTTCCGTGCCTTTCCGCGGAGAACCTCTGAAGGGCCTGCAAGTGATGGGTCCGCTGGAAACCCGCGGCCTTGATTTTAAGAATCTGGTTGTCCTGAGCGCCAACGAGGGCATGTTTCCCCGAAGGAGCGTCAGCGCCTCCTTTATACCTCCGGAACTGCGCAGAGGCTTCGGCCTGCCCACCTATGAGTACCAGGATGCCGTCTGGGCCTATTATTTCTACCGGATGATTCAGCGTCCGCAGAAGGTCTGGCTGGTCTATGACAACCGCACGGAGGGGATTCGCAACGGGGAGGAAAGCCGCTACATCAAACAGCTGGAATACCATTTCCAGTGGCCCTTGAAGCGCATCAACGCGGCATCGGCCATCCATCCCGTGCCGGAGGCGGAGAGCATTCACAAGACAGCGGAGCATGTGGAAACCATTCGCGGCCGGGAACTGTCGGCATCGGCCCTGCAGAGCTACCTTTCCTGCCCGGCCAAGTTCTTCTACGGTTTTGTGGAAGGCCTCAAGGCCCCTGGCGAGGTGTCCGAATCCTTGGACGCCGGCATGCTGGGAGACGTCTTCCACCATGTGATGCAGCGCCTCTACAAAGACCGCCCTCAAGTCTCCAAGGCCGATATCACGGCCTTCAGGAAGGATACCGCCCTCATCCGGCGCCTCATCCGGGAGGAGATTCTTTCGCAGATGCATTCCTTCGAGGTGACGGGGCGCAACCTCGTACTGGAGAACATCCTGCAGGGCTATGTGGAAGAGACCCTTTCGCACGACCTGGCCCTGCTGGAAGAGGCCGGGTCGGAGGCATTTACCATCATCGGCCTGGAGCAGCGGGTGAGGGGAGAGATAGACGGCTTCCACTTCAAGGGCTTTGTGGACCGCATGGACAGCTACAAGAGCGGCGAGGTACGTATTGTGGACTACAAAACGGGGCGGGTGAGCGAGGAGGAACTCCTCATAGACGACGAAAATGCGGAAAAGGTGGTGGAAAAGCTCTTTGACCCGGATGCCGTGTCAAGGCCCAAGATTGCCCTCCAGCTCTTCCTCTACGACTATATGGCGGCTTCGCTGGCCCCGGCCGGCTCCCGTCTGGTGAATTCCATCTACAGCACGGCGCGGCTTTTCTCGGAGCCCCTTCCGGATGCGCCGGTGTGCGACAAGTTCTCCCGGCTGACCATGGAAGGGGTGCAGAACCTCCTCAAGGAACTGGTGAACCCGGAGGTTCCTTTCCGCCGCACGGAAAACACCAAAACTTGCGAATTTTGTGACTTTAAGAATATTTGTGGACGATAATGGATAATAAGAAACTGTCTCCTCTGAAATTTCTGCCGGACACCCAGGCCATGCCCTGGGGCGAGGTGGAGTATCTCCTGGCCGATTTGGGTTTTGTGGATTCCATGGCCATCGAGGGCTGGCTCAAGGGCAATACCCTCAGCGACATCATGCAGACCTACCTGGAAAGGGTGGTGGGAGAAACGGCCTTCGAGTGGTACGGGACGCAGTTCCCGGTACTGGTCAAACGCCTGAAGGTGAAGGGCCGCACCTCGCTGCACATCAATCCGGATGATGAAACGGCCGAACAGCGCTACGATGCCTTCGGCAAAACCGCCCTCTGGTATGTGGAGGCCGCAGGGCCCGATGCAAGGCTGTTCCTGGGCTTCAAACGCCCGGTCGGGGCCGATGAATTCTTCCAGGCCTGCGAAAGTGACAGTGTGGAAGAGCTCCTGCATGTGGTAAAACCCAAGGCAGGGGAGTCCTACCTTATCACTCCCGGCGAGGTGCATGCCGCCCAGGATGTGACGCTCCTGGAGGTGGCGGAGTGCTCGGAGCTGTGGTTCCGCCTGCACGACTGGGGCTCCCGCGAACGGGAACTCCACCTGGAGGAGGCCTTCGACCTCATCAACTTCGAGCGTTATGTGCAGGCCCGTCCGGCCTCCAAGGATATCCTGGCATCGGCCGATCAATTTACCGTAGGGCTTATCCGGCTGAAGGAGCCCTTGCAGAGCCATACGGGCCTGGAGGAGACCTTTCTGCTGTATGTGGGTCTCTCCGGCGAAGCGCTTATTGAGGCGCTGGGAGAAAAGTACAGCCTCAAGGCCGGCGAGCTGGTGCTGGTCCCGGCCGAGCTTTCCGACTTTGTCCTCTCGCCCGTGGGCGGCGAAGCCCGGGTGCTGGAAGTCCGCATGGACCCCCGCTCCACCGCCGACCCTTTTATCCTTAACGAAGCCAGGGATCTCTAATCAATTGTATCATGGAAGAGATTCGCATTGACAAATACCTCTGGGCCATCCGGGCCTTCAAGACGCGTACGGACGCCACGGAAGCCTGCAAGGGCGGCAAGGTGAAGGTGGGCACGGTGAACGCCAAGCCCTCCCGCGCCGTGGCCCCCGGCGAGGTAATCACGGTCCGCAAGGGCGTGGCCACTTATACCTATAAGGTGCTGCAGCTGGTAGATCACCGCTTGGGCGCCAAGCTGGTGCCGGATTATGTGGAGAACCTTACGCCCCAGGAGGAACTGGACAAGCTCCACGCACCCGTAGAGACGTTCTTCGTCACGCGGGACCGGGGTGCCGGGCGGCCCACCAAGAAGGAGCGCCGCGCCATGGAACAGATGTGGGATTTACTCGACGTAGAGTAGCAGGCCCTTCAGGTATTCCCCTTCCGGGTGGTAAATATTCACGGAATGGTCGGCCGGCTGGTTCAGACGGTCCAGGATGCGTACGCTCCGGCCGGTCTGCGCGGCGGCGGAGAAGACGGCCAGGGCAAAGGCTTCCTTGTCCACCACCTGTGAGCAGCTGAAGGTGAACACGAAACCGCCGGGCGCCACCTTGGCAATGGCGGCGGCATTCAGGCGCTGATAGGCCCTAAGGGCGTTTTTGAGGGCACCGCGGTGCTTGGCGAAGGCCGGCGGATCCACAATCATGAGGTCGTAGGCACCGTCCGGGACATTCTTTACAAAGTCGATGGCGTCCGTGCAGTAGGAACTGTGCTTGTCGGCCCCGAAACCGTTCAGGGCCACGTTGCGCTCCACCATGTCCATGGCCCGCTGGGAACTGTCCACGGAATCCACGTGGAGGGCGCCGCCGGAAAGGGCATAGATGGAGAAGCCGCCGGTGTAGCAGAAGAGGTTCAGGACCTTGCGGCCGGCGGCCAGGGCACCCACGCGGGCGCGGTTCTCCCGCTGGTCCAGGAAGAAGCCGGTCTTCTGACCCTCGCACCAGTTCACCAGAAAGCGATTGCCGTTTTCCAGCACGGCGAGTTCATCGGCCTCGAAGCCGGGGGCCTTGAACAGATAACCGTCTACCAGGTCCAGGCCGGCCTTGAAGGGCGCGGTGCCGGAACTTTTGTCGTAAACGGCCTTCAGGCGCTCTCCGTAAAGCTCCTGCAGGGCCTGGGCAATGGCGGCCTTGGCACGGAACATGCCCACGGAATGGGCCTGAAGCACGCAGACGCCGTCATAATAGTCTATGATGAGGCCGGGAAGCCCGTCTCCCTCCCCGTGCACCAGCCGGTAGCAGGTGGTGGTGGCCGATGTGGCCAGCCCGTAGGCCTCGCGCAGCTTGTAGGCGCGGGTGAGCATGCGGAGCCAGTAGTCGGCCCGGGTGGGGTCTTCGTCAAAACTGAGCACTCGAACGGCGATGGAGCCTATCTGGTAATGGCCGCAGCAGAGAAGCTGCCCGTCGGCGGAACAGACGCTCACAAGGTCTCCCTCGGCCGGATGGCCCACAATCTGGGCCACGGCGCCGGAAAACACCCAGGGATGATAGCGGAGGAGGGATTCCTCCCGCCCGTGTTTCAAGATAATCTTATCCATTCTGCTTCGGTAAGGGGTTCTTGGGTGAGTTTTGGAGTTTCAGGTACATTTCCCGGCACACCCAGGCATCCGTGGCGGCATAGCGCTGTTGGGACTCGGAAAGTTCGGTGGCTTCCCAGTTGCTCAGCTGCTGGGCCTTGGAGATTTTGACGCCCAGGATGATGGCGGTCATTTTCTTGACAGACTTGTCGCGGATGCCCCAGTCGGCCACGATACTTTGCAGGTCCACAAAGTTCTTGGGGCTGAAGCGGGTGATTTTCTGCAGGCCGCGGATGTCGTCCAGGGTGGCGGCACCCACTTTCACGATGCCCGGATTGGCCAGGATGGAGGCAAGGGAGCGGGGGAGGCCGCATTTCTTGAGGCGGAAGAGGTAGGCCTTGTCACTGCCGGAAAGCTGCAGCAGGGCGGTTCCGGTGCTGTGCTGGTCCGGCGAGAAGGTGGGCCGGGTCTCGGTGTCGAAGCCCAGCACCTTCTGCCGTTTGAGGTAGCGGATGGCGGCCGCAAAGGATTCATCCTCCGCGTTCACCACCACAATCTCCCCAGGGAAGGAGGCCATCTGGAGGGCGGCTATTTCTTCCGGACTAATGGAGCTGAGGAACATACTTCTGTTTTACATAGTTGCTTCCTACCTCTACCAGTACCACTTCTCCGTTTTCGTTCTCCTGGGTCTCATAGTATTTGACTTGGGGCCAGGCAATCTGGTGGGTGAAGAGGTTCTCTTTCCGGAGGAGTTCGTAAGTGCTTTCCAGCAGGGCGTCAGCGGGGTTGTAGATGCGGAAGTCCTTGGAGAGCATCTCGTTGAAGGCTTGGTCTTCATCCGTTCCGCCCAGGCGGATAAGCCGGATTTCCGCCTGTATGAGGTTCTCGTCCCTGTCGTAGCCGTCCAGAATGAGGGCGTCCAAGGGCAATCCGGTCAGCTGGTACTGGCGCAGCACATCACGCAGGCGGTTGCGGATGTCTACGGCCTGCGCCGGGGTGTGTACGCTCAGGGTGGCATCGGTCCGGCGGCCGAAGGCCTTTTCCCAAACCCGGGCGTCTTTCACGGCCTGGGGTGCCCAGACAGCTATGTTGCGGGCACCGTCGGCCTTGACCTTCTGAAGAAGGATATCCACGGGATTGAGGATGGCGCACTGCCCTCCGGTAAGCTGCAGCAGGGTGTCCACATCATGGAGGCCGAACTCCTTCTGCAGGGAAGAGGTATAAATGAGAATCTTGGCCGATGCTTTACGAAGCTTGGCCCTGCCGCCCATGGTGCCGCGGACATTGGTGGTGTCCCAGGCGGAGAGGGCATTATTGACGGCTGCCTCCCGCAGGCTGTCCGTGGAGCAGCCTTCTCCCAGAAAGTGGCTGTAGGGGGCGTTGAAGGCATCCATGATGGCCTGGATGGTTTCTCCGGCAAAGTCCGGCAGGGAATCGCGCCTCTGCCTGCCGTCCACGTTGTCCACCTGGTCCCGGTTCAGGAAGCGACTGCTCAGGACGGCTACGTCCGCAGGGTCTCCGATGAGGGCGATGGCTCCCTTGGCCCCTCTTTTCTTCTCTACGATTCCGCGGATGCCGGTGGTGTCCTCCACAATGCTCTGTACCAGCGCAATGGTGGGTCTGGGTGACTTGGACGCCTGTTTGCAGGACAGTATGGCGCACAGGGCAGCTATGAAAATCAATGCTTTTCTCATAATTCTACAAAAATACACAATCTTGCGCAGATGTGCAAACCGGTCCCTTCCCCCTGCCCGTCCGTTTGCATTTGTAAAGAATTGTGGTTACATTTGTGAGTAAAACAATTTGTATATGAAACGTATCGTTGCATTGGCCCTTGGGGCCTCGCTGGTCCTGAGCGCCGCAGCCCAGAGCCGCCCCGCACCCGTAAAACCGGAGAATTACACTTTCACCGTGGTGAAGGAAAATCCCATCACCTCCATCAAAAACCAGAACCGCAGCGGCACCTGCTGGTGTTTCAGCATGCTTTCCTTCCTGGAGAGCGAGGTCATCAAGGCCAAAGGCATAAAGGATGAGGCCCTGTACCCGGACTTCTCCGAAATGTTCGTGGTACGCAAGGCCTATTATGACCGCGCCGTCAAGTTCGTCCGCCTGAACGGGAAGCTCAACTTTGCCGCCGGATCGGACTTCGGAGACGTGCTGGAAGTGGCCAAGACCTACGGTCTCATTGACCAGAAGGTCTATTCCGGCCTGCAGTACGGTTACGACCTTCCCGTGCAGTCAGAACTGGACGCCGTGCTCAAAGGCTATGTGGATGCCGTGGTGAAGAACCCCAACCGCAAGCTCACCAAGGTATGGCCCCAAGGCGTTGAAGGCATCCTGGACGCCTACATGGGCAAGATTCCGGAAACCTTCGAGGTAGGCGGCATCACCTATACCCCCGAAACTTACCGGGACGCCCAGGGCCTGAACTTGGACGACTATATCGGCTTCACCTCTTACACGCATCATCCCTTCTACACCCAGTTTGCCATGGAGGTAGAGGACAACTGGCGCTGGACCCCTTCCTGGAACGTTCCGCTGGATGAGTTCATGGCCATCATGGACTACGCCGTGAAGGAAGGCTACACCGTAGCCTGGGGAGGAGATGTCTCCGAGGCCGGTTTCACCCGCAACGGCCTGGGCATCCTCATTGACACCGCCGCCTCCACCTCCGGTTCCGACCAGGAGCGCTGGGTGGGCAAGGCCGATGAAAAACCGGCCGCCGAAGCCACAGTCAAGGAAATCAAGGTGACCCAGGAACTCCGTCAGGAAATGTACGACGAGAAGACTTCCACCGACGACCACGGCATGCACCTCTACGGCATCGCCAAGGACCAGAACGGCACCAAGTACTATATGATCAAGAACTCCTGGGGAGAGACCGGGGCCTACAAGGGCATCTGGTATATGTCCGAGGAGTTTGCCAAGGGCAAGACCCTCAACATCGTGGTTAACAAGAAGGCCGTTCCCAAGGAGATTCTCAAAAAGATTGGCATCAAGTAAATGACCCTCAAGAAATACATTCCCAACAGCATCACTTCTATGAATGCCCTCGCCGGCACCATAGGAGTGGTGTTTGCTTTGCAAGGCCGCCCGGACTATGCCTTCATCTGCATGCTGGCCGCCTCCATTTTCGACTTCTGCGACGGCCTGGCCGCCCGCCTGCTGGGCGCCTATTCCCCCATGGGCAAGGAATTGGACTCCCTGGCCGATATGGTGAGTTTCGGCGTCCTTCCCGCGGTGACGCTCATCGGCACCATGCAGCTCAAGGGCGTGGACAGCTGGACGGAAGTGATACCGGTGTTCCTGGCCGTGATGAGCGCCCTCAGGCTGGCCAAGTTCAACGTGGATGAGCGCCAGACAACGGATTTTATCGGCGTGGCCACTCCTACCGCCGCCATGATCTGCGGCTCGCTCTGCTACTTCTCCCTTCATTCTTCGGCCCTGGATTCCCTGGTGGGCAGCCCCTGGTTCCTGCCGGTGGTGGCCGTGGTGCTGGGCCTGCTTCTGGTAAGCGAGATTCCCATGTTCGGGATGAAGGTGGCCAAGGGGCATAAGCTCATGGATGCCAAACGCATCGTATTCCTGTGCTTAGCGGTGGCGGCTGTCCTCTTTGTGATTTTCGCCGGCTGCAACTGGAGCCTGGCCGTGCTGCTGATTTTTACGCTTTACATTCTGGAGAACCTGGTCCTGGCCGTTTTTCGGAAATAAAAACGGTGCCCGCCCCTGGGGTAAAAGGGCCGGCACCGAACGAACCACACTACTTTGACGGCAATCGATCAAGCCCGTAAGTAGTTTTGCAAGGCAAAAGTAGACAGAATACACAAAAGGCGCAAAGATTTTTGCGCCTTTTAAATTTCAAACTAAAGCACTGTATCACAGCAGTTTAATCATGTGAGAAGTCCTTCAGTTCCTCCCGGTATGCATTGAATATCTTTGACTTGGATAGAAATCCCAAATATTTGCGGTCCTTGTCCACCATGGGAAGGTTCCAGGCGCCGGTCTTCTCGAATTTGCGCATCACGGAGTCCATGGGCTCGTCCGCGTAAACATACTCCGGTGCCGTCTGCATGTAGTTGTACACATGCTTTTGCGGGTACAGTTCCGGACTGAACATATCCTTGCGGATGCTGGCCAGGGTCACGAAGCCCTGGAATCGGCCTTTGGAATCCAGGACGGGGAAGATGTTGCGCTCGCTCTGCTCCACTGCCTGCACCAGTTCTCCCAGCGTGGCGTCTATGCGGACGGTGCAGAAGTCTTCCTCGATAAGGTCGGAGGCGTGCATGAGCGTAAGCACCGCCTGGTCCGAATCATGCGTCAGGAGCTCCCCGCTGGCGGCAATGCGCTTGGTATAGATGGAGTATTTCTCAAAGAGGCGCGTGACCCCATAGGAAACGGCCGATGTAAGGATGAGCGGCACCAGGAGGTCGTAGCCGTTGGAAATCTCCGCAATGAGGAAGATGGCCGTGAGGGGGGCCTGCATCACTCCGGCCATGAGCCCCGCCATACCCACCAGCACAAAATTGGAGACCGGCACCAGGCCGGGCCTGAGCAGATTGAGCGAATAGGCCACCACGAAGCCGGCCACAGCGCCCACGAACAGCGTGGGGCCGAAGGTTCCGCCCACACCGCCGCCCGCGTTGGTGAAGGTCATGGAAAAGACCTTCAGCAGCAGTACCAGCAGGAAGAAGAAGGGAATGGACCACTTCCACTGCAGGAAGAACTCAAGCGGCGTATCTCCGCCGAAATCCAGGTTCTGCGCCCCGTTCAGCAGCGGGCCCAGGAAATTGTAACCCTCTCCGTGCAGCGGAGGGAACAGGAAGATGAGAAGCCCCAGCGATACGGCCGACAGGAACCACTTCACATAGGGATTCTTGAGCCGTCCCAGGCGGTCTTCCATGGACAGGGTGGTATGGATGAAATAGAGGGCCGTGAGGCCGCAGAACATGCCCAGAAGCACGTAGAAGGGAATATTCTGCATAGCAAAGGGCGTAACGGAAGCGGCAAAGGGGCTCTGTTTTCCCAGAATCAGATAGCTCACCAACGTGGCTGATATGGAACTGAGCAGCAGGGGCAGCACCCCGCTCATGCTCAGGTTGAAAAGGAGAATCTCCAGGGTGAAGAGCACGCCGGCCAAGGGGGCGTTGAAGATGCCCGCCACAGCCCCGGCGGCCCCGCAGCCCAGCAGGAGCGTCATCCCGCGGTAGGACATTCCGCTGTATCGGCCCAGATTGGAGCCGATGGCAGCACCGGTATACACGATGGGAGCTTCCGCGCCCACCGAGCCTCCGAAGCCGATGGTGAGGGCGCTGGTCACAAGGGAACTCCAGCAGTTGTGCCGCTTGATGCGGGATTCGTTCTTGGAGACGGCCTGCAGCACCTTGGTGACGCCATGGCCGATATTGTCCTTGATTACATAGCGGACAATCAGCAGGCTCAGGAGCATGCCCACGCCGGGGAGCACCAGATAAGGCCATCGGCCCGGAAGAATCCCGGCCAGACCTTCCTGGATGGCATGGATGGAAACTTTGAGGAGGACGGCGGCCAGTCCGCAGAGGATGCCGGTGAGGATGGACAGGCCCAGCAGCACATTGCCTTCCGGAACGTTACGCAAAAGGGCCCGCACGGGGCCCCAGAAATGTTTTATGCCGCCGCGGGTGGCCATTTATTCGTCGTCTGAACCGGTAGAGTACTGGGCGATGTTGTCGTCCGGGAGGGTTTCTCCGCTGGCGTCGGAGGCGTCGGCACTGCCGCCGGCCACGGCCTCGTTCTCCGCGTCTTCTTCCCCTTCCAGCCAACGGGCCACGTCTTCGAGGTCGTCCGTCTTCACGTTGATTTTAACCAGATAGATGGCATCCGGCACTTCCACCGTTACGGCATAGAAACTGGTGCCGTCCGGCTTGGGATATTTGACCAAATCGTTCAGGTAGTCGTTGAAGCCCTTGGGATATTTGAGGGCAAAAGCCTCTGCCAGGTCCGGATGGGCATTCATCTTCTCATAGCTCACTACATGTCTTTTCTTGTCTGCCATAATAGGTTTGGTTTTTCCTTATTGTTGTTTTTTCTTCTTGGAGTATCCGGGTGCAATATTAGTGGTTTGTTTTGAACTCTGCAAGGGCTTTGGACTTTTTTTCGAAGAATTTTTGAAGAAAAATGATTTTTGCAGCTGTTTCTTCTTCGGATCGCGCTCTGTGAACACCGGCGTCATGTCCCTGGGATCCAGGCCGGTATAGAACATGATGGAGGAGGTGGTCATGGGCGTAGGGGTGAAATCCTGCACCTGGTCCATCCATATCCCCTTCAGGGCGGGATGGTTGGCCAGACGCTCCATGTCCTTCATGGTGCAGCCGGGGTGGGAGGAGATGAAGTACGGCACCAGACCCACATGGGTGCCGGCCTCGCGGTTAATCTTGTCAAATTCCTTCCTCAGATGCTCGAAGAGGCGGAAGCTGGGCTTGGCCATCTTCTGGAGCACGTGGTCTTCGGTATGCTCGGGAGCCACTTTCAATCGGCCCGAAGTATGATCCAGCACCAGGGTCTTCAGGTAAGGCTTGGAGCTCTGGTCCACAAAACCGTCCTCCGTGAGGAAGAGGTCGTAGCGGATGCCGCTGCCGATATAGCTGTGCCGGATGCCCTTGGTGGCATCTATGCGCTTGTACAGTTCCATCAGGCGGGTGTGGTCGCATTCCAGGTTGGGGCAGCGCTTGGGGAAAAGGCAGCTGCGACGCTTGCATTTGTCGCAGAGTTTAAGGTCTTTTCCGTGCATCCCGTACATGTTGGCCGTGGGGGCCCCTACATCGGAGATGTTGCCCGCAAAGTCCGGCAGATTGTTAAGGGCCGATACTTCCTTCAGGATAGACTTCTCGCTCCGGCTCTGGATGAACTTGCCCTGATGGGCGGCGATGGTGCAGAAGTTGCAGCCGCCGAAGCACCCGCGGTGGGTGTTCACGGAGAACTTGATCATGTCGTAGGCCGGGATGCGCTTGCCTTTGTACCGCGGATGCGGCAACTTGGTGAACGGCAGGTCCCAGAAGGAGTCCATCTCCTCGGTGGTGGCCGGCGGAAACGGCGGATTAATCTGTACATACCCATCTCCCACTGGTTCTATGATGGTATCCGGGTGCATCATGTTCGCATGCGTCTCAATCCAGTGGAAATTCTCCGCAAACGCCCGCTTGTCCTTCTGGCACTCCTCGAATGAATGTAACATTAAAGTGCCGGAGGGGGTGGAGGCCCCCAAACCCATGGCCACCCTCGGCCGTGCCCCTTTAGGGCAAATGTCCCTTGGGGGACAATAGGGGGACAAAATTCTCCCGGCAGGGAGGGGCCCATCCAAAGGATGGGAGGGGTCGCGAAGCGACGGTTCGGGGGACACAGCCCATTCCGGAGTCCGTCCCTTTACGTAGAAAGCAATCTGGGGGATCTGCTGCATGCGGTGGCGGGACCAAGCTTTTTCGATGCCTTTGGTGAGTTCCAGCATGGGACGTTCGCCCATGCCGTAGCAAAGATAATCGGCCCCGGAAGTTACCAGGACGGAAGGCATGAGGCAGTCTTTCCAATAGTCGTAGTGGGTGAGGCGGCGGAGGGAGGCCTCGATGCCGCCAATGATTACCGGTACGTCCGGGAAAAGCTTTTTCAGGATTTGGGTATAAACCGTGACGGCGTAGTCCGGGCGGGCGCCGGCCTTCCCCTCGGGGGTGTAGGCATCGTCGTGGCGCAGGCGCTTGGAGGCCGTGTAGTGGTTCACCATGGAATCCATGGCTCCGGCATTAAGGCCGAAGTACAGCCTGGGAGCCCCCAGCTTGCGGAAATCCCGCAGGTCGTCCCGCCAATTGGGCTGCGGCACCACGGCCACGCGGTACCCCCATTTCTGCAGCCAGCGGGCAATCACGGCCGTTCCGAAGGACGGATGGTCGATAAACGCGTCCCCGGAAAAGAGGATGATATCGATATAATCCCATCCCAAGACCTCCACCTCCTTCACGGACGTGGGAAACATATATGCCTGCTCTTGTTCCATAATTCCGGACAAAGATACAAAAAAGCTCTCATTCAACCACAACTTGTGCATTTTGGGCCGATAATGCACAGGCCGATGTCTAACGCGGCACCCATCCGGGCAAAAATCGGCCCAAATGCTCAAATGGGTGTCGGGAGGGAGGAGGGACTTGCAGGAATGCGTAAAAAATGCTATATTTGAAACTATGAAAGAATTATATGTAAAATACATAGCTTCTTTGCTGAATATCCAGCCCTGGCAGGTGGAAAACTGCGCGGAGCTGTTTGCAGAGGGGTG